>Ga0073928_10001055_pt1 | contig 55779 bp, 54 predicted proteins | sample PaiPotPPA55metaG_FD_76969 | JGI IMG/M metagenome (GOLD analysis project Ga0073928, IMG submission 76969) | Iron sulfur acid spring bacterial and archeal communities from Banff, Canada, to study Microbial Dark Matter (Phase II) - Paint Pots PPA... ... | reverse complement strand
TGGATTATGATTTGGGATACTTCGATCTGGAGACTCGGGTGCTCGAACCACTCGAAAATCCCTTCGGCCCCAAAGTGTTACCCATGTAGCCGGTACATTGTGTTACCTATGTCCCCGGGCTGGTCCCTAAGTTAGTTGGTGGGCCCGCTAGGATTTGAACCTAGGACCAACGGATTATGAGTCCGCTGCTCTAACCGCTGAGCTACGGGCCCCACTCGTGCGAACATCTGGATCTTATATTACTACGAGCCTTCTGGGCGGCGAGCTTTGCAGACGCATTCAATTCATCGGCATCCCGCGGGCCCAGACGTTGGTGATTTGCAAGGATTCATTAAGCAGAACGACGTCGGCGTCGGCGCCGATGCGCAGCGCGCCCTTCTTGAATTCCAGCCCCAGCAGCCGAGCGGGATTTGCCGTGAGCATGCGCACGCCATCGGCAAGTGGAATGCCTAGTCCAACGATGTTACGCAGCGCCCGATCCAGAGTGAGCGTGCTACCCGCAAGCTTTCCTTCGGAGTTGCGGCAAACGCCGTCTGCGACAGTCACCTCGAAGGTTCCCAGCATGTACTTGCCGTCGGGCATGCCAGTCGCGGAAATGCCATCGCTCACCAAAATCACGCAGCCCGATCCTTTTGCTTGCAGCAGCAAGCGCATCGCGGCTTCCTCCACGTGCACCCCGTCGGCGATGAGTTCGGCGGTGACCTCGGGAGTCGTAAGGACAGCGCCAATCACGCCACTGTCGCGGTGCGAAAACGGCCGCATCGCGTTGTACACATGCACCGCGTGACGCACGCCTCGTGCGATGGCCGCGCGCGCCTGTTCATAAGTCGCATCCGTGTGGCCCATCCCCACCACCAATCCCGCTTTGTGCGCTGAATCGATGCAAGGCGCCGCGCCCAGGAGCTCCGGAGCGATGGTGAGCATGCGCGCGGTTCCCGAAGCTGCCTGCAAGAACCTGTCCAGCAACTCTGCGGAAGGCAGCTGGACCCATTGCTTGGGATGCACACCGCGCCGCGCCGCGCTGATAAACGGTCCCTCAAAGTGGACGCCCAGCACCTCGGCTCGCGGTTCGTCGCTTTCATGCTGCGTACAAGTGAAGCGTGTGATGCCTTCCACGCTGCGGCAGATATCGTCGGGGCTTGCTGTCACGGTCGTGGCCAGAAAAGACGTCGTGCCATGCCGAGCCACCGTGCGAGCAATCGCCCCCAGGGCTTCGTCGCTGCCTTCCATCACGTCGTGGCCGCCGGCACCGTGGATGTGCACGTCCAGAAATCCGGGTATCGCCGTCTGCTGCGTGGCGTCGATTTCCTGCGCGCCCGCTGGCAAGCTCAGACCTTCGCGCGGACCGACCGCCTCGATGACGTCGTCGCGGATCAGAATACCCGCATCCGGAATTTCGGCCCCTGGGGTGATCGCGCGCGCAGTGTGCAGCAGAATTGTGGTCATAAGCAGAACAACATCGTAGCGGAAATACCGGACAAAAGAAAAAGGGAGGGTTCTCTGGAACCCTCCCACGGCTGTGCTCTCTCAAGTATTACAGCAAACCGCTGATTTACTGAGCTGGCGTCGCAGCGCTCGCCGAGGTGGCGCCCGCCGACTTCGGCACGCTCAAGTAGCCCGACGCCGTTGTCTTCGATACTTTGTTGACCACGAGTTCCAGCGCCGCGTGGCTTCCGCCGGTGTAGAAGAAGATCGGTTCGTTAACCGAGCGGTTCTTTTTCTCGAAGCTCTTGTCGTCGGCAAGCACGTTGATGGTGTACTGGTTCTTCTTGGTGTTCGTGTCTTTCAGCTCGACCATAATCGAGCCCACACGTTCCGCGCCGGATTTGCGCGTGACCGTGAACTCAAAATAATCGCGCTGGCCCATGCGGCGCAACTGGTCGATTTCATCGTGGTTACGGGCGATCAGGGTGCCCATCTCGCTGCGAGCCATCTGGATACTGTTTTTCGTGGCATCCAGGTCAGTCTTCACGCCGTTTACGTCACCGTTCAACTTATTGACGTCATCGGTGTTCGCCTTCGTAGCAAGCTGGGAGTTGACCGAACTCTCGAGGCCGGTCAGTTTTTTGTCAACGGCAACGGTCGTTGCCTTGGTTTGCTTCCGGGCGGCAACCAACTGGGTTTCCGTGAGGTTCAGCTTGTTAGTCACCACCTTCAAGTCGCTCTGCAATTGCTGGTTGATTTCATCGTCCTTGGCGAGTCGCTGCGACAACGCGTCTGTGGATTGCTTCACCGAAGCTTCTGTCGCCTGTTGAATGCTATTGGCGTGATTGAGTGCGCTCAAGCCTACTCCGAGGCCGAGCACTGACACGCCGCCCAATACGGCAACGGCCAAGCCGACCCAGCGGGGTGCCCCTGTGTTGGTGTGATAAATCGGTTCCTGAAAATCGCTCATGAACTTCCTCCCGTTCTTGCGTCGTTCGCCATTCCTGTTTAGAGAGGAGCATCTCCTACACCAAACACCTTACTTGCTGTGGAAAAGCAAGTAATCCCAATCGCCAAAACGGGTTGCGGGAGTATTAAGGTGAAGCCGGAAGCTTGCTTATACGTACTAGTACTAGTAAAGATTACCGCCCGCTGAACACTCCGGTAAATTTTGCTGAGGGAAGCCCCTTTGGAGGTCTCGTACGGCTAGAAACGGCCACAAAAGGAAGGAGGCTGTGCATTTATTTGTGCACAGCCTCAAAATGTTGTTTCAGAAAGACTTAAGCCGGTTCGTCTATGCCGCCGTCCGCGCCGCGTCCGCTTCGGGCGTCCGCGCTAGTCCGAAATACCGATCCAACGTGGTGTTGGCAGCGTCAAAAACAAGGTGGCAGTCATGGCATTCGCCCAAGTGCCGTTCGATTTCGCTTTCCACTGAAGGCGAGAGTTTCCGTTCTAAGTACCAACAAATCAAATGAATAGTATCCTTACAGCTCATAAATCCCCGTCTCTGGACGTCCCCGGTGATGCTCCCCTGACACAGTTTATCGATGCACTTCGTCTACCAAAGGCCCGTCCTAAAGGACAGCTTATTAAAACAACTCGAATCAGCGACTTAGGGTTTGAGTAGCACCGTCGCGATCCGGTTACACCAATTCGCCTTGGAATCTTTACACGTCGGAAGGGCAAGATTGTGCAAAACGCCAAGCTTAAATCGTTTAACGCTGTGGCACGATGGTCATTTGACGGAGAGCGGCGATCCGGGCCTCCAGCGGAGGATGTGTGCTGAACAGGGAAGCAAGCCCTCCGCCGCCAATTAGCGGTTTGACGATGCACAGAGCTGCAGTTGTGGGCGCGAGCGTGGTCGTAGGGATGCGCTGATTGTACGCGCCAAGCTTCTGGAGGGCGCTGATCAAGCCGTATGGCTGACCGACCATGCGGGCGCCAGTCTCGTCGGCGGAATACTCTCGGGTCCTGGAAAGGAACAACTGGAGCATCAACGCTGCAAAAGGCGCCAGTATCATCATGGCAATTGCGGCGAAGGCGCCTCCACCTCCCTCCCGGTCATCGTCCCTCTCGCCCCCGTAACCGCCGAAGATCATGCCCCATTGGGCCATGTGCGCTAAATACGTGATCGCCCCAGCGATCGTTGCGGCGATGGAGGTGGTGAGGATGTCGTAGTTGCGCACGTGCGAAAGCTCGTGCGCGATTACGCCTTCCAGTTCTTCGTCGTCCATCAACTCCAGTAGGCCTTGAGTCACCGCCACGGAGGCATGCCGGGGATTACGGCCAGTGGCAAATGCGTTCGGCGCTTCTTCCGGAATGACATACAACTTCGGTACCGGCAAATTGGCCTTCGCCGCGAGGCGTTCCATTACGGCGTAGAGACGCGGGAGTTGCTCTCGCGTTACCGGCTGCGCGCCGCTGGTTTTCAGCGCAATCTTGTCCGAGAAGAAATACGATACGGCGTTCATTACGATTGCGAACGCCAGCGCGATCTTCATACCGGTGGGACCCGCGAGCGCGTCTCCTGCGACCACCAAGAGCACGCTCAACAGGATCAGTAGAATGCCCGTGCGAAGAATTTTCATGAACTCACCGTAATTCCATCCGCGCTAAAAATCCCGCGCAAGAAAAGTTTACTCAAAGTCGGCAGGCGCTGAGCTGGCCGCCGGCCACTTAAATGGCTGGCGAATCATAACCGCTGCGGCTATTGCGTCACCGCCGCTGCAACTGGCTTTGCCTTGGCCACACGCTCAAAACGCATCGCGTCCTTCTGTCCATCACGATCCACGCGAACCTGATCGCCCGGCAGAACCTTGCCTTCGAGGATTTGCATCGCCAGCGGGTCCTGGATCATTCGCTGGATCGTCCGCCTCAACGGCCGCGCCCCATATGCGGGATCGTAGCCTTCGCGAACCAGCAATTCCTTCGCGGCGCGAGTCAGTTCCAACTTGATCTGGCGCTCCGCAAGCAGTTTCTCCACGCCGCGCAGTAGCAAATCGACGATGTGGTCCAGCTGCTCCTTGCCGAGCGGGTTGAAGATGACGATCTCATCGATGCGGTTGATGAATTCCGGGCGGAACGCCGCCCGCAGCGCATCGAGCGCTTCCCTTCGCGCGCGCTCCGGATCCGTCTTCGACAACTCAAAAATTGCCGTTGATCCAACGTTGCTGGTCATCACGAGCACGGTGTTGCGGAAATCGACAGTGCGACCCTTGCCGTCCGTCAAACGCCCATCTTCCAGGATTTGCAGCAGCACGTTGAATACATCGGGATTCGCCTTTTCGATTTCGTCGAACAGGACCACCGAATAGGGGTGTCGTCGCACTTGCTCGGTCAGTTGGCCGCCTTCTTCGTAGCCGACATACCCTGGCGGCGCGCCAATTAACCGCGACACACTGTGTTTCTCCATGTATTCGGACATGTCGATGCGGATCATCAGCTTCTCGTCGTCGAACAGAAACTCCGCCAACGCGCGCGCCAACTCGGTTTTGCCGACACCCGTGGGCCCCAGAAAAATGAACGAGCCGATTGGCCGCTTGGTGTCCGACAAGCCGGCTCGACTGCGCCGCACCGCGTTCGCCACGCGTTCGAGTGCATCCTCTTGCCCGACCACGCGCAGCCGCAGCCGCTCTTCCATGTGCACGAGCTTTTGCGCTTCGCCTTCGAGCAAGCGACCCACTGGAATGCCCGTCCACTTGCTGACGAGTTTCGCGATATCTTCCTCGTCCACTTCTTCTTTCAGCATCGGCGTGCCTTTTTGGACAGCCGTGAAACGCTCTTCGGCTTGCTTCAGATCGCGCTCCGCCGCGGCGATGCGGCCGTAGCGAATCTCCGCGACCTTCGCAAGTTCGCCGGCGCGTTCGTATCTTTGCTCTTCCGCGCGCAGCTGCTCGATCTGCTCTTTCAGCTTCCGAATTTTACCAATAGCATCCTTCTCTGCCTGCCAACGCGCTTTGCGCCCGCTCGAATCTTCGCGGAGTTTGGCCAGCTCTTTTTCGATCTGTTGGCGGCGTTCCTTCGAGTGTGCGTCCTTCTCTTTCAATAAGGCCTGGCGCTCGATCTCCAGCTGCATGATGCGGCGCTCGATCTCGTCAATTTCTTCGGGGAGAGAATCAATCTGCATGCGCAGGCTCGCCGCGGCCTCATCGATCAAGTCGATAGCCTTGTCCGGCAGGAAGCGATCGGAGATGTAGCGGTGCGAAAGCGTGGCGGCCGCCAAGATGGCGGCATCCTTGATGCGCACACCATGATGCACTTCGTAGCGTTCTTTCAGGCCGCGCAGAATAGAGATCGTGTCTTCAACGGTGGGCTCGTTGACCATCACCGGCTGGAACCGCCGCTCCAGCGCAGGGTCCTTCTCGATATATTTTTTGTATTCATTCAGCGTGGTAGCGCCGATAGCGCGTAGCTCGCCCCGCGCAAGAGCCGGCTTCAAAATATTCGAGGCGTCCATCGACCCTTCGGCGGCGCCTGCACCAACAAGAGTGTGCAGTTCGTCGATAAACAGAATGATCTGTCCTTCGGCCTCTGAAACTTCCTTTACCACCGCTTTCAGACGTTCTTCAAATTCTCCGCGGAACTTCGCGCCCGCGACCAACGCCGACAGATCCAAAGCCACGAGCTTCTTCGTTTTCAACACGTCCGGAACGTCGCCGGAAATAATTCTTTGCGCCAACCCTTCGACGATCGCGGTTTTGCCCACGCCGGGCTCACCAATCAACACCGGATTATTCTTGGTGCGCCTCGCCAGAATTTGCATCACACGCCGGATTTCCTCGTCCCGGCCGATCACCGGGTCGAGCTTCGACCTGCGCGCCAATTCCGTCAGGTCGCGCGCATACTTCTCCAGTGCCGCGTAAGTCGCCTCGGGATTCTGCGAGGTCACGCGCTGGTTGCCACGTAAACCGGTGAGCGCCTGCAGGATAGCTTCATGCGAAGCTCCCTGTCGCTTCAGCAATTGCCCCGCGGGATCCCGATCCTGTCCCGCGATCGCCAAAAACATATGCTCTGTGGAGACGTATTCGTCCTTGAAGTTTTCGGCTTCCTTGAAGGCACGCTCCAGGACATCGTTCAGCGCGCGACTCATATTCTGCTGCGCGTAGCCGGTCACCTTCGGCAGCCGGCCCATTTCGCGTTCAAGGTCCTGCGACAACATCTCGCTGCGGATTCCCAGTCGCGCCAGCAACGGGGAGACTACGCCGTCAGCCTGCGCTACCAGCGCGGCCAGCAGGTGCACCGGCTCGATTTGTTGATTTTCGTGGCTCGCAGCAACTTCCTGCGCGCTTTGCAGCGCCTCTTGCGCCTTGACGGTCATTTTTTCAAATCGCAACATAGTCGTTCCTTATGCCGTTCTCTTTCCGAAACAGCTTCACATCTCGCTTCCTGACGAAGCGGGGCTGGCAAACTCGCCAGCCCCGCCATCGTTTCACAATAATATTACTGGCGGCTGACTTACTTCGCGCCCGCCGCTGCAGCGGATGCAGCCGCCGGGGTTCCGACGCTCACCTTGATCTGCTTGGGCTTGGCTTCCTCACGCTTAGGAACTACCAGCGTCAAGACTCCATTCTGGTAATCGGCCTTGATGCCGTCCGGATTCACCGTGTTGGCCAGCGAAAAGCTGCGGCTGAACGAGCCATACGCGCGCTCAACACGCAGGTAGTTGTCTTCGTTGACCTGTTTCTCGAACTTGCGTTCCCCACGGATGCTGAGAATGTTGTTCTCCACGCGGATATCCAAGTCTTTTGGATCGATATCCGGCAGGTCTGCCTTCACGACCAATTCATGCCCGTTCTCATAGATGTCCACCGCCGGCGCCCAGGCTGTTAGGTTGGATTCCTGGCCAGTGCGCTCGAAAGCGTCGTTGAACAAGCGATTGATCTGGTCCTGCAGAGTCGAAGTACCTCGAAAATTTGAAAGTGTTCTCATGTTCTGCTACCCCCATTTCAATATCAATTAGTATGTGACTGCGCTACAATAATAAAATCTTAGCGTTATATTGTCAAGTCAAATTTGACGTACTCCAGAATTACTGTAACTCATACAAACTAGGGTTGTTATACACTCCTCTAGCGAATGCGCCAGATCACGGTCTCGGTGCATCTGTGCTGACAGTCGATCACTTGGCCGTCGAGACTAGAGATTACTGCTAAACTGCGAGCGATGCGCCTTGACGAGCTCAACTACCACCTCCCTTCCAGTCAAATCGCGCAACGCCCTTTGGATCGCCGGGACGCGTCGCGCCTTCTTTCGCTGAGATGCGACACGGGTGAAATTGGAGACTACGTTTTTGCGCAACTTCCCGCCCTCCTGCGCGGTGACGAGCTATTAGTGCTGAACAATACCCGAGTGATCCCTGCGCGGTTGTTCGGGCGGCGCCTCGGCGCCCATTCTCAACGACCATCAAAGGCGAGCCGGTCCGAGCATCTGACCGGCAAGATTGAAGTGCTTCTATTGCGGCGTCCTGCGCCGGACACCTGGGAAGCATTGGTGCGTCCGGGACGGAAATTGCCAAAAGGCGAGCGTCTGCTGTTTGGAGAAGGGGAACTCGAAGCGGAGATTCTTGCGCGCGGTGAGTTTGGGCTGCGGACGCTGCAATTCGTTTCGAGGGATGAGCGTTCCGTGGAACAGCACATTGAGCGGTTGGGCCACGTTCCGCTGCCGCCCTACATTGATCGCGACGACGAAGTCGCGGATCGCGAGCGTTATCAGACGGTGTTCGCGAAACATCCTGGAGCCATTGCCGCGCCGACAGCAGGTCTGCATTTCACGCCGGAAATTCTTAAGCACATTCAGCAACGCGGCGCGGAGATTTGCGAACTCACTCTAGACGTCGGGCTGGGAACGTTTCAGCCGATTCACTCCGAAACGCTTGAGGGTCACGCCATGCATGCGGAATCTTACGAGATACCCGAGGAGACCGCGGATCGTATTTACAATGCTCGCGCCGCCGGCCGGCCGATTCTAGCCGTTGGCACCACGGTTGTCCGGGCATTGGAGGCTGCCGCTTTGCGTGCTGTGGAATCGGATTCTTCTCGGCTTCTGCTAGCAGGAAAGGCCGAGGCGCATTTGTTTATTTTTCCGGGGTTTCGCTTTCGCGTAGTGGACGCGCTGCTCACGAATTTTCATTTGCCGCGCTCGACGCTGCTGGCGCTGGTTTGCGCGTTGGCGGGTCGAGATCGTGTCCTTGGCGCTTACCGGCACGCGGTTGATGCGGGTTATCGATTTTACAGTTATGGGGACTGTATGCTGTTGAGCGGAAGTAAGTAAAAAACGAAAGAGAAGAATTTCGAGGGCACCGTGCCTCGCAGTGGCGGCTCGGTTTGTTGGATTTGTGCGCGAGCAAAGTGCGGTGCTACCGGGAGATTGCTCGCGCAGGCTCCCGGTAGTCACGACAGAACTAGTTGCTACTCGTTGAAGACGAAGACGCGCTTTTGACCTGAGAAGCGCACTTCGGTGACCTGGCCGTTGTTGTTCAGGAGCACTGCATCATAGGCCGACTTTGCGTCGCGGTCTTCCCAGCGGCCTTCGCTTTCCGCCACGACCTGCTTGCCCTTCTCTACTGTGGCTTTCGTCCCGTCGATCAACAAGCGGTATTCACCGGCTTGCAGATCGGCTTTACCCACTTTGGCTGCCGAAGGGATGTTGATTGTCTTGCTGATCGGCTTGGCGAAAACAGGTACCGCCATCGCTACCACCGCTAGCAGTACGATACTCCGAAGAAGTGATTGAGATTTCATGTGCGTGTCAATTCCTTTCCGTCAAATTCGAGTCAGCCGCAGACCACCTGCAGCAGGACAGACAGAGTTGACACGCGGGCACAGGGACGAGTAGATTTCCCCGAACGACACTTTCTCTTCCTGGACTAACGGCCGGAAAGAATGCGTGTCACGGCCCCGCGGCTGCCACCGCGGGGTTTTTCTTGAAAGTTCTCTGGCTGACCTACGGCAGCCCTGCTATTCGGCTGCACCCGTATAGACGAAGCGCACTGGGTGAATGTTTCGTCGTTCGGATGAGTTTTTTCGATTTTATTGCCACGCATGTGTCAACAGATGGTGTTCGCTCCTGGAACGTTGTGACGTTTTTTGCTCAAATTTTCATAGAAATTAGAACTTCGGGAGATAATTTGTCACTGCACCGGGCCACTTCTGGTCATCTTAACAACCGCATGCAATCCCGTCGTGCATCGGCGCGTATGTTCCTTTATACTCAGTTACTCTTTTTGGATATCCTGGATGCGACTTCTCGTTCTTAGCGACATTCACGCCAATTCGACTGCTTTGGCTGCGGCCCTGGAAATGGCCAAGGATCGCTGGGATCACATCGCCTGTTTGGGCGACGTCGTCGGCTACGGCCCTGATCCAAACGAAGTCGCAACCAAAATTCGCGAGCTTGGCGCGCGCACGATTCGTGGCAATCATGACAAAGCCGCCACCGATTTGATGGAAACGGCCGACTTCAATCCCGTCGCCAAAGCCGCCGTGGATTGGACCCGTTCCCAGCTTTCTCCTGAAAATCTGAAATGGATCTCCGGGCTTCCCTCTGGCCCTTTGGAAACGGATGGCGTGGTGTTGGTTCACGGTGCGTTTCAAGATGAGGACGAATATGTGTTCACGCCGGCGCAAGCGCTGGAGGGTCTGCTCGACTCCACGGCTGCGGTCACATTTTTTGGCCACACGCATCACCAAGGCGGATTCTCTTACGAGAATATGAATTCGCATCTGGAAGTGCTGAACATTCACCCACGCGCTTCGGAATCTTTCGCTCCTCTCCGGATTGAACCGAACCGCCGGTATTTGCTCAATCCCGGATCGATCGGGCAGCCGCGCGACGGCGATCCGCGGGCAGGTTTCGCCATCGCCGATCTGGAACACGAAGTCGTTGAATTCTGGCGCGTCCCGTACGATATTTCCGAGGTTCAAACACGCATGCGCGCTGCCCGGTTGCCCGAGCCACTCGTGCAGCGCCTCGTAGTAGGCCGCTAGACTGGAACCCAGCAATACTGCAACTTACCCCAAGCATCGCGAAACGTGCGAAACTTCCGTCGTGAGTGCATGCACGAAGAGCCCCAAATCGAGATCCCCGATCCGTCACCGCCCGACCGAGGCCGTTTCAACTTTGCCTTGATCCTGGCGGCCGCGGCCGTGCTGGTCATCGTGGGCGCTCTTTATTTCTTGCCTGGCCGCCAGTCGCCACCGGGAGCCGCGCCGCCAGGCGCGCATTTTGCTTTCGGCGCAGCGGAACAGGCGTATGCATCCCGGATGCGCATCGAAAACATCGCATTGAGTCGCGCCGAGAATTTCCTGCATCAGGAAATCACCACGCTCAACGGCGAGCTGGTCAACGATGGCAACCGCATAATCCGCGGCGTGGAAGTCACCATCGAATTCTCTGACGACCTCAATCAAATCGCTTTGCGGGAGGCCCGCCCGGTTTTGACGCCGGGATCGCCCTCGCTAGTTGCCGGCGCGCGACGCGCCTTCGAGGTTTCCTTCGAGCACATTCCCGCCTCCTGGAATATGCAACAGCCCGCCGTCCGCATCACCGGCCTCCAATTCTAAGAGACCTACGCCTGGCTTTAGCCAGGCCAGCGGCTCCTATAATACTATAAGTATATCTACCCAAATAGTTTATACTGCACATGTGGCGCTTACCACCGATCTCGAAGCCAGCCTGCGCGAACTAGCCTCTTCGGAGGCAGTTGAAGTCCGCGAAAATGGCGCGCGGGTGGCTACCTTCAGCGCATTGTCCTGGGAACTTCGCGGCACGCCTGCGAAACCACTCCTCCGTCTCTGGTCGGAACAGCACAACCTCACTCGCCGAGTCCTAGCGATCGCCGACCATTCCGACAAGCGTCTCGCTCTTGCAGTGGAGCGCTTCGGGCGTCTCAAGCCCGGTCGCCTCGAATTCGTTCGTGTGGATTTCGCGCGCTCCCCCAGGGACGTTTCCCGCGAAGAATTTTGCGCCCGCCTGGGCCGCATCCTCTCCGAACAGTTTCCCGACGAATCGGTGGAATCGCTCACGATCGGTTCGGACCTCGAGCACTCGCTCTCGCGAAGTTATGCGCGCGGCTTGTTGAAAGCCGGCGCCTCGCATTGGGCGGTGCTCGCAGTGCCTCATGGAGACGCGACTGAGCCCCCTGAAAACAGTTTGACGTTCGGGCTCTTGTGGCTCGACCGGGCAAAGGCGACTGTTCGCCGCGGCTTCGTCGCCGGACTCCGCCTGATCGTGCCGAAAGGCGCATCCCCCGTGATTGCGCACCACGCGCTTGTCCTGCATCCGCAAATCACTATCGAGATCTACGAACTTGACCCGCGGCAAGAGACGCTTTCGCGCATCGATCCGCGCTCCATCGGCAATCTCGATACCTGGCTGGTGCCTCGCCGCGAAGCGCAATCTCTACTGGATCAGGCCAAGGCCAAGATCGAGCCGATCGTGGAGTTATTTCCAGAGGCCATCACCGTTCATCCCACCGTGCAGTCTGGTGAAGTATGGCTGCGTTTTCGTGGTTTGGCGTTTGCGCGATGGGACGATGGACAAATGTATTTCGGCAGCATGGATCCGCGTCGAAAATTGACTTCAGCTGCCGAGCCCGCTCTGAGGCAACTACTGCAAGACCTCGAAGTTCATCGCCATCCGCTGGCCGGCGACACGCGACACTCTCTCTATCGCCAGCAATCCGAACGGTGGCTCGAATCGATCGTGCGCAGCGATGTCACCCGCATCGATGCAGCGCTGGATCCCCGCTTCGTCTACGCACAGGTTTTCGCCAACACTTTTAGCGAGCGCGGCATTCTGGACTTACTCACCGTCACGCGCGCGGGACGTCTCGCAATCCTGGAGCTCAAAGCAACGGAACACATCCACCTTCCGTTGCAAGCGGCGAACTACTGGCTTCGTATTCGCCGCCACCTCCTGCAAGGTGATTTTGCGCGGTATGGCTATTTCACTGGAATCGAGCTGCAGTCTGCGGCTCCCATCGTGTATTTGGTTGCGCCGTCGCTGCGCTTTCATCCTACTACCGACGCATTGTTGCGCCATCTCTCGCCGGAGATGGAGGTTCTTCGCGTGGGCGTCGCGGAAAGTTGGCGCCGCGAACTCCGCGTCGTGATGCGACAGTAACAATTTTGCGCTGTAGTGCTGCGTCGTAGTGCTCTTGTACCCCCGATCTTCTGCATTCCTTTTTTTTCTCTCAGAATTGACAATTTTTATACTTGCGAAACGCTCGGGAGAGGTACAATGCCTCGTCCCTGAGCGTAGAGGATATTGTGAACTTTTCGGCCATCATTCGCCGCACCGGCGAAGTCTCCATCGTGGATCTCACGGGACAGTTAACCTCGTTCGCCAGCGGCGCGCTGCGCGATACAATTAGAGCGCTCATGCGCCAGGGGCGGAAGAAAATCGTCCTGAATGTTCATGGGCTGCTCTATCTCGACAGTTCCGGCGTAGGCGAGTTGGCGAACTGTTATATGAGCGTGATCAAACAGGGCGGCGAGATGAAAGTCGTCGGACTGACGCCAAAGATTGAAGAAATCCTCAAAATCACGCAACTCTATCGCATCTTCCAGGAATTTCGCGACGAAGAGGCCGCGCTGCAAAGCTTTCCGGAGAACCGGAAGAAAGAAAGCGCGTGAAACCGCAGCAGAACACCGTTGTCGAAACTTTCTTAAGATAAGCTATCGCGGAAAAATCAGCCCTAAAAGGAGAGAAGCAGCTAAGGTTTTGGCCTTAACTGCTTCCCGGGGTGTGTCCTCGAAGTGGTTAGTTAATATTATAGATGCATGCCACTAAAAAAGGTTTCCTTTTTCGATAAAATTTTTTTAACTTGACGCCATCGTCAAAACCGCTAGTAAAACAAGTACTTACGCCACCGTTCATCTCTGTGGCCGATTAATCGCATCAGTTGCCGCGAGGTGTGCAAGGTGAACGGCCGCGGTCGCCGTGCCAATTTGAAACCGGCCTCTTCCGGCGTACGGTCACCCTTGCTGTTATTGCAGCTGTAGCAGCAAGCCACCAGATTCTCCCACGAAGAACGCCCGCCCCTCGAGCGCGGGACTACATGATCCAATGTAAGCTCAGACCCGGGAAACACCCGGCCGCAGAACTGGCAAGTATTCCGGTCGCGCAGCAGGATATTTTTCCTGGAAAGCGCTCGGCTCTGCTGCGGAATATGCCGGTATGCCAGCAGGCGAATCACGGAGGGAACCCTGTGCGCGTGCGCCGACGAATGTACTTCCGCGTTGTGCAACTCTTCCGCCTGGGCGACACCTTTCAGCATGAGCACCATGGCGCGCCGCACCGCGGTAACGTTAATCGGCTCGTACGTCGCGTTGAGCACCAACACGGGCTCCTGCATCAGCGAAACGCGCCGTAGCGGAAGCGAGTTGTGGATTCTACTGCCTGCGGGACCCTCGGAGCCGGGCACAGCGGCTCCAGAAGCTTGGGGGGTATGGTGCCCCCGGGATTCGACCGGTTCTAGCCGTCGTGCGCTCATCGCGCTCCCTTAAGGGTACTACAACTTCCTAGAAATCGTCGGAGGAACCTTTCGCCGGGTGTCTGACAGCACGGGCGACCGTCAACCCGATGACTGACTTGGCCCCTGCTTGCCGCAGCGCCTTAGCACAGGCATCCAGCGTAGCTCCTGTCGTCATTACATCATCTACCAGTAAGACGCGTAAATTGTCAACTTGGCTGCCTTGGCGTGTGGCAAAAGCGCCACGTACGGACTCCCAGCGTTCGGAAACGCTCAGGATGTGCTTGTCCGGCCTAGGTTTAGTGCGCATCAGCAGGACACGTCGGTATGGCAAGCCGAGGTGTCTCGCCAAGGGACGGGCGATGAGGTCCGCTTGATTATAGCCCCGCTCGCGCTCTCTATGCCGGTGGAGGGGCACCGAAACTACAACGTCCGCCGCCAGACCATCGCGTTTTGCCACCCCCGCGAGCCGAGTCGCAAACCAGCCCGCTAGCGGCTCAATCCGCTCAAACTTGAGCAATATGATGGCGCGAATCAGTTGGCCATCGTAGGCAGCATAGCTTCGCACTCGCTCAAAGGCATAGGTTCGCCCCTGACACGCGATGCAACCCGAAAGGTTCGTGTGTTCCGCATCGGGCGACAGCGATGACGGCGCACTGCGGTCGGAAACCGGGGCCGAGAACAGGGCCGCAACCGGTGAACCGCAAATCTCGCAGACCTCTGCCGGCAAAGCTGCAAACGACGTCAGACATTCGTCGCAAATCGGCACCCGGGTGGCACGTGTCAGCAGCCGTTCGCACAGGCTGCAGCCCGCGGGATAAAAGACGCTCACAAGGGCATCGCTCGCGGTCGCGAGACAGGTGCCCAGTTGCTGAGCGAATGGACGGTGCGCAGGCATGCAGATCTAAGCCTACACACCTTACTTCGATAAACATAGCTATATAACTGAAAAGTAACTACTCTGAGGGAAACGGCCCTGGCGATGGTGTTGCTTGGCGGCGGCCCCATGAGAGTGCCCGCGCAGAACGCAGCTTCGCCGGCGGAAGTCTCCGAGCCAACGCCTCCAGTCGCATTTTTTGAACAGAAAAACGCAGGGCTGGCCGCCCCGCGATCCTGCGATTACAGCAGCCCCTGCTCGATCTTTTCCTGACAGCTGATGCAGTTCTTGGCCCAAGGTACCGCTTCCAGTCGCTTCTGCTGCATTTCTTCCTGACAATTCGCACACAAGCCGTACTCGTTGGTCTTGATGCGCTTCAGCGCCTCGTCAATCATGTTCAGGATAGTGCGGTCGGTATTGGTCATGCCGAAGAGGAACTCTTTGGTATACGAATTCGCCGCCTTGTCCGCGAGGTCCACGGTCGGATCATCGTCCGCTTGCCGTCCTTCCTCTTCCGTGCGCGCGATCGTCTTCATCAATTCCTCGCGCCGTGTCGTCAATTTCTTCTTGTAGTAGTCCAGTCTTTTCTTGTCCATATGGGAATCCCGCCCCTCAGTGAAGTTTTTGGGGCTGTCTAAAAACTCCATAGTGTAGGCCGACCCCTCAGCACTGTCAAGATTGTCAGCCGTATGGGAGTGCTTGATCATAACGTATCCTCCGAGGGCAATTTGATGTAGCTAAGGGCGCAAACGATTCAAGCTGGATCAGTTGTGACATCGTCTGGATACGAAATGGGAGGAATCGTAGCGGAAACTAATTCTCGTTCGATTTTTCGAGGCCAGCCTCAGCGAACGATCCCTCCACAGGGAAGGACTTTGGTGTACTGCAGCCAGGGCATGGAAAGTTCTTGCTCCTACCTGCGTTCAGACGGGATTTTGCTGGATTGGTGGGACATTTCAGACTGGATTGGGTGTTCGTGAAGCCTTTGCCGGCGGGCGCGGCCAGCCGCAGCAACGATCAATCGGAACTTAGCCCTTTCCGGCCGGCTTGTCTTTTGCTGCCTTATCCTTCGCCGCCTTCTCTTTCGTCACCGTGTCTTTGGGATCGGCCTCGACAGTAACTTCCACTTGGGCGCCGGCTTTCAGTTGCACCTCATTCCCTTTATCGTCCTTTAGTGTATTTTCAATGCGGATCTCGCGATAGAGTTCATCGGCGCCATCCACGGCGATCTCCGCCTTTTCGGGCAGGTCTGGATGAACCGGCTTGATGATTTTCTTAACGGTTCCCGGCATGGTTGTATTCGGTTTTTCGGTCATAGCTTCGATTATCTCCACACCAAGAGATCGACACCGGGCTCTGAAACTTAAGTATCGTAGCACTGATTGAATAGGCAGAGCCAACTAGCGGCAACTTGAATCCATATGGGCCCACCATTCGATGTCCTGATCCTAGGCGGGGGAGCGACGGGGCTGATGTGTGCGCGGGAGGCCGGGCGACGTGGGTTACGGGTAGCGGTACTCGAGCGGGCAGAGAGGGCTGGGAAGAAGATTCTGATTTCCGGCGGCGGGCGGTGCAACTTCACAAATTTGCACTGCGGGCCGGAGAATTTCCTGTCGGAGAATGCCGATTTCTGCAGGTCGGCCCTGGCCCGGTACACACCCGCTGATTTTCTGGCGCTGGTGGCAAAGCACAACATCCCCTATCACGAAAAGCGGCCTTACCCCGAAGCAGCGCGCGGGCAGCTATTCTGCGACCGGTCGGCCACAGACATCTTGGGGATGCTGTTAGAGGAATGCGCCGAGGCAGGCGTCCAGATTTTTCTGAGCACCCATGTGCGGGAGGTCGGGCACCAGGGCGGCTTCGTGGTGCGCGCTACGCAAGCGGGACAAGAAGTCGAGTTTGTGGCCGGCATCTTGGTCGTGGCTACGGGCGGGCTCTCAATTCCCAAAATGGGAGCGACCGCCTTTGGCTACACGGTCGCACAGCAATTCGGGCACTCGATTGTCCCTTGCCGGCCGGGACTAGTGCCGCTGGTCTTCGGGCGCGGGGACGCGCGCGGATATTGTGAGTTAGCTGGCGTGTCAGCCGTAGTAACAGCATCGTGCAATGGTGCCAGCTTCCGAGAAAAGATGCTGATCACGCACCGAGGATTGAGCGGGCCGGCGATTCTGCAGATTTCGTCGTATTGGAACGGGAAGGGCGATACGGCCGTGACGATCGATCTTGCGCCGGGCCAGGAATGGACGGCGCCTCTGCGGAACGGAGCTGGCCGTCGGGATGCCGCAGCGGCGCGTACAGCGCTGCGCAAAGTCTTACCACAGCGGTTGGCGGATCGGTGGATCGAGCGGTATAAGCCGGAAGATTGGACGAATCGATCACTAGACTTGCTCGAGCAAGGGGTTCACCGCTGGGAGATTCGCCCGGCCGGAACCGAAGGTTACGAGAAGGCCGAAGTGACGGCGGGCGGCGTGAATACCGCGGAGCTTTCCAGCAAGACGATGGAGAGCAAGAAGATGCGAGGTCTGTTTTTCATTGGCGAGGTTGTCGACGTGACCGGCTGGTTGGGCGGATTCAATTTTCAATGGGCCTGGGCTTCCGGTGTTGCCGCTGGGAAGGCAATCGAGAAGCGCTAAAGTCAGGTTGCACAAGCACGCCTGTATGTGTGCCCGCTTTGCCCCACCGCCAGGCTCTCCGCTCAGCCAAACTCAACGTCGAAGTCCTCTCTCTTCGTGGATGTGGTAGCCACCCGCTTTGGGTGGGCTAATAGTTTGTAGGGGCGGGGCTTGCCCCGCCCGGCCGCCGAGTCTTGGCAACCAGCGTATCCCTCAAACCGCGGTGACAAAGGAGCCATCCGGAGCGACGTAGCCATACGCCATGCGAGGAGTATTGAATGCGAACCCGGGGTTTCCGTCGCGGTCCAGGAGGATCAGGCCTGCGGTAGCTTGAGTGCGTTTGGCGAACAGCGCGATCATCTCTTGCGCCGCCCGCATCGACGATGACTCGCCGCGGAGCAGATCGACGGCGGCTTTAGCCATCACAACTTTCATGATGGCTTCGCCGTAGCCGGTTGAGGATACGCCCCCTGCTTCAGAGTCGGCGTAGCAGCCACAGCCGATCAACGGAGAGTCGCCGATGCGGCCGGGGAGTTTGCAGCAGGTGCCCCCAGTCGACGTGGCAGCGAACAGAGCCCCGCGCGAGTCGATAGCAACCGCGCCGACAGTGCCTTGTTCGTGCCCGCGGTGATTCGCGGCGGCGTGTTTGTCCTTTTTGCATTGCTGCCAGGCTTGCCATTCGGCTTCCGAGATCAGCTCCTTCGGATCGCATAGCGGGATGCCATGTGATTTGGCATAGCGCTCGGCGCCTTCGCTGACCAGCATCATGTGCGGGCACGTCTCGAGGATTTTGCGGGCAAGGCGGATGGGATTGCGAATCCGCTGGAGCGCGGCTGCCGAACCAGCTCGGAGCGTCGCGCCATCCATGACAATGGCGTCGCATTCGACACGGCCATCCAGATTGAGGTGCGATCCATAGCCCGCATCGAAGAGCGGATCATTCTCAAGGACGACGATAGCCGCTTCGACGGCGTCGAGCGCAGAACCCCCACCAGCGAGGATGGACCATCCGGCGGTTAGCGCCCGCTGGCAGCCCGATTGGCAAGCCTCGGCGGCTTCGTCGGGAATGTCCCATGCACCGCCGTGAACGATTAGCGAGGCCTTCATCGGGTTAGGAGAATGGCAAAGGGCCGGCGATTTGTCCACATGAGCGGAAGAGAAGAAAATGCAAGAGTTAACAAACAGATCGCAAAAAATAGAGAGGGCACGGCGCACCCGAATCGCTTGGCAAAAATCAGCAATCGCCACACCGAAACGTCTAGATCAAGAAGTCGAGGATGACTAGGAGGGGCCCGAGAACGAGCAGCGATGCGCCGTAGATGTAGCGGCTACGCGGGATGCAGCTCAAGGTGCGCACCATTTCCGTGGGGATCACCTTCAGCCGTGATTCCGGGCGTGGACTGTAGAAAGGACCTACTGGCGTATAGCGGGACATGTGACGACGGTAGGCTCGGACTTCGTCATGAACCCAGATACAAATGTCATCCCTGCCGCGCCACACCAACACAGCGCCCGCGACGAAAGCGAGATAGCCGAGAAGAGTCAAGAAGCCCAGACTCGGGCCTGCACCCCAACTCATGGTCCCTCACAATAAAACCGCTACGCACTCCTTAGTTCCGCAGCGCTACGTACCTAAACCTTAGGACGGCCCGAAAACGCGGCCGGTTACTGTTTCTCCTGATTTTGCAGCGGACGATCAACAATCATCCCGACGAATTCCGAATTCATCGTCCGGGCACATCCGTCGAAGCGGGGGGTGCTTCGCAGTTGTGACCGCTACACGTCTTCGTGAATCGTGACCAGGCGCACGACTTCAAATTCCTTCTGGCCAGCCGGTGTGGCCACCTGAATCTCGTCTCCCACTTTCTTGTTCAGCAAAGCTTTGCCGATGGGAGAAGTAGTGGAAATAAGACCCTTTTCCACATCGGCTTCTTCGGTGCTGACGAGCTTGTATTCCACCTTAATATCCTTCTGTGTGTCCAGCACGATGATGCGCGAGCCATAGCCGGCGCGATCCTTTGGGATATTCGTGAGATTGAGCATCCCAAGGTCGCCCATGCGTCTCTTGAGCTGGCCGATGCGCGCGTTCACGAAGCCCTGGCGCTCTTTGGCGAATTTGTACTCGGCGTTTTCAGAGAGGTCGCCGTGGGCACGGGCTACGGCAATCTCCTTGGGGAGTTCAACGTTGAGCTCGTGCTCGAGGGCCGTGATTTCGTCCTGAAGCTTCTGCTTGATCTGCTTGAGTGGGTCGGACATGGTCGTCGTTCGCTATCTAGTAATCGGGTATCGCGCTGTCTCCTGGAACAGCGGGCCTGGGCCACTCATTATAGATGCTGAGGAATTGCCTCTACAAGCGGGCTTTACAGGTACGCATCACTTTCCATCGGCGCGCCATCTAAACCCAGTCTGGCATCGGTCGCCATGCAGGCCGCCGGTGGTGCAAATGAGACTGGGGAGGGCCCATGGAAGCCAAGTATCTCGGGCGGTCGGGCGATGAGGGGATGTCCGGTGGGGAAACTGCGACGGGCGGTGGCCTCCCCATGAGGCCCTTTGGGCGCCACGACCAGCAGGTCTCGGCCTTGGGCTTCGGTGGGCATCATCTGGGAGACGCGGAAGACGAACAGACGGCCATTCGCATCGTCCAGGAAGCAGTGGATAGCGGCATCACGTTCTTTGACAACTGCTGGGAATATCACCGCGGAAAGACCGAAGACTGGATGGGCAAAGGCCTGAAAGGTCGCCGGGATAAGGTTTTTTTGATGACAAAGGTGTGCACGCACGGGCGGGAAGCCATGATTGCGACGCGCATGTTGGAGCAGTCGTTGAGGCGGCTGCAGACCGATCATTTGGACTTGTGGCAAGTGCATGGCGTCGGCTGGGAAAATGACCCGGAGTTATTCATTCGGCCCAATGGGGCTGCGGAAGCTCTGCGAAAAGCAAAAGAACAAGGCAAGGTGAGGTTCCTGGGATTTACCGGGCACAAGGATCCGGCCGTTCATTTGAAAATGATCGAGACGGGATTTCCCTTCGACGCGGTGCAAATGCCGCTGAATGCGTTCGACGCGCATTTTCTTAGCTTCGCCGAACAAGTGCTGCCAGAGCTCAATCGCCGGGGCATTGCGGCCTTGGGGATGAAACCTCTAAGCGGGCATGGCGAGCCGATCGTGCAAGGCGAACTGAGCGCCGAGGAAGCTCTGCGCTACGCGATGAGCTTGCCGGTGGCCACAACCATTACGGGTATCGACAAGCTGGAAGTGCTGCGGCAGAACGTCAAGATTGCGCGTGGTTTCAAGCCGATGACAACGGCGGAGATGCAAGCGCTGCGGGACCGCACCCGGCTGTCCGCGGGAGACGGACGGTACGAGCTCTACAAGGTATCGCTGAGATTCGACAACCCGGAAGCGCGCATGGCCCATGGGTTTCCACTCGACATGCAAAGTGTCGAGGTCAGGGAAATGATAAAGGCCACGGAGAATACCGGGTTTCCTTTCCCAGACGTGAAGCAGCAATAGCAGTGGTGAGCGTAACAGAGGGGGACACCAACATGGCGGACGAAGAGGGACTCACCCGGAGGAATTTTGTGAAAGGGACCGCGGCGGCATTGACGGCTTCTTTGGTTGTGAGGCCGTCGTTCGGTGCGAGCGATGCTGGTTCATTGGAAGAGAAGGGTCCGGGCAATGGCGATCAGGTTCCCCGCCGGCCGCTCGGAAAAACGGGTGTGCAGATTTCCGCACTCGGAGTCGGTGGATATCATCTCGGATCGATCAAGGACGAGAAGGAATCGAACGAACTGGTGGCACGAGCCTTGGATGCGGGAATCGATTTCTTTGATTGCGCCTGGGAATATCACGACGGGATTAGCGAAGAACGCCTGGGAGCTGCGTTGAAGGGTAGGCGTGACAAGGCGTTCCTGATGACCAAGGTTTGCACGCACGGGCGATCCAAAGACGTGGCGATGAAGCAGCTTGAGGAATCCTTGCGCCGACTACAGACCGATCATCTTGACCTATGGCAGATCCATGAAGTGGTCTATTACAACGATCCCGATCTGATCTTTGCGCCGAACGGCGCAGCGGAAGCCTTATTGGCGGCGAAGCAGCAGGGCAAAGTGCGATTCATCGGCTTCACCGGACACAAGAATCCGGCGATTCACTTAAAGATGTTGTCGCACGATTTTCCCTTCGACACCGTGCAAATGCCGCTGAACGCCCTGGACGCAACGTTCAAGAGCTTCGAGCAGCAGGTGCTGCCGGAGGCGATCAAGCGCGGGATCGCCGTGTTGGGAATGAAAAGCCTGGGCGGCAGCGGCGAGATTGCGTCGCACGGAGCGCTTACCGCGCAGGACGGTTTGCGATACGCGATGAGCTTGCCCGTGGCCACGACGATCAGCGGGATGGACTCGCTCGGAGTGCTGGACCAAAACCTTCAGGTTGCTCGTGGATTCAAGCCGTTGACGGCTGAGGCGATGCAGAGCCTGCGCGAGAGTGCGCGTATGTTCGCTGCCGACGGGCGCTACGAATTGTTCAAGACCACCACGAAATACGACGGAAATGTTGGGCGAGAGCAGCATCATTACCCCCCGACAGAGAAGTTGCCGGTGTAGGTAGCACAGGCACTCTTGCCTGTGCACGGTCGCGACCCGGGCAACCATTTTGCCGACGGGAATGCCCATCCGGACCCGAAGCCCGTCCTCGATTTTGCGCTAATTTCGGGTTTCAACTCGCCGGAGCACAGGCACTCATTCCTGCCTGTGCTACCTATCGACCTTAACTTCGACGGTTTGCGATTTAGTATTGCCGGCAGCGTCCGAGACCGTCAGCGTATACGTTGTCGTTTTTTTCGGAGTGACATCGACACAACGGGAGTAGGAGGGCCAGACGGGATTGGGCTGCGGCTCGAGCGTGACCGTTTTGGCGTTGGCGACCCCGTAGCATAGTTGCACTGACCCGCCGCGATGCACCGCACCCGGGCTGGCGTAGAAGCTTTGAATGTCGAGTTCCTTGCCGCCGAATTGGTCGAGAGCGGCGCGATCGTTCTCTCGCTGCTTCTCACTTCTTGCTTCTGCGCTTTGCCGGTCGATGCGTTTATTTTCCTGCCAGCGGGAGAACAGAATCCAGCCGACGACTAGGGCGACGATCGCCAGACCGAAAGACGAATACAGCAAAGGATTTTTGAAGATGGAGTTCGTTCGCGGTTCGGGAGGCACCGCGTGTTTGCCTCCGCCTTGCGGTTCGATCAGCACGTCTATTAGATGAGCCCGAGGCTCGCTCGGTTCTGGGTCGTATCTGTCCAGTGGGCAGAATCCTGGGCTGACGCCAAACGGAGCAAGCCCCACCCCCAAAACGAACCCTGCGCTCCTCAACAAGCACCCTTGCGTGGGGCAGCGGGGTCAAGGATTTAGCGGAATGTTGAGTTGGGCGGCCAGCTCGACCGGGTTGAATGGGCTGCACGCAAAGTAGCGATCCCCGACTTTCAGAGTAGGGACCTTGCGCTTGCCGCTGTTCGCTTTCAGCACGATGGCTTCCGCGTTTTCGTCTTTTTCAATGTTGATTTCATTGTAGGTGATGCCGCGTTGCTTCAGGAACGACTTGGCACGGTAGCAGTCGGGGCACCACGTTGTGGTGTACATCGTCACGGTTTTTTGCATTAGGCCCTGGGAAAAAGCATGGTGGAGTTATTCGCCGGAAACCCGGACGCTATGCCCTTTCCGCGCAACCTGAATGCGAATCAGCGAGCGTTGCAGCACCACCGCGGCACGGCCCCAATCGATGTTGGAGTCGCTCGCGGCTGCGGCCAGGCGCTGTTCGGCGCGTTTTTTGGCTTCTTCCGCGCGCGGGATATCGATTTCTTCCGGACGCTCGGCGGTTTCGGCGAGAACCGTGACGCGGTCGCCCAAAATTTCCGCAAAGCCGCTGATCACCGCGACCGGCACCGATTCACTGGAATCCTTTGCCTGATAACTCAGTTCACCGATTCCCAGTTCGGTGATCAGCGGCGCGTGGCCGGGCAGAACGCCGAGCTGACCTTCCGCACCGGGCAGAGTGACCTCCACGACAGCCTCGCGAAGCAGTTGCCGCTCCGGTGTGACGATGATCAGCTCGATGGAATCGGGAAGCATAGTTCGTAAGCGGTTTAGGCGCTCGCCTTCATCTTTTCGGCTTTTTCCAAAGCCTCTTCGATCGTGCCGACCATGTAAAACGCCTGCTCCGGTACTTCGTCGTATTTGCCTTCGACGATCTCCTTGAAGCTGCGCACGGTGTCCTCAATCTTGACGTATTTTCCTTCAAGCCCAGTGAACTGCGCCGCCACGAACATGGGCTGCGACAAGAAACGCTCGATCTTGCGGGCCCGGGCCACGGTACGCTTGTCATCGTCCGACAACTCTTCGATGCCGAGAATGGCGATAATGTCCTGCAGGTCCTTGTAGCGCTGCAAGATCGATTTGACGCCGCGGGCGACCGCGTAGTGTTCGGCGCCGACGATTCGCGGATCGAGAATGCGCGAGAAACTGGCCAGCGGATCGACAGCGGGATAAATGCCGCGCTCGACGATCTGGCGGCTGAGGTTCGTGGTGGCGTCCAGGTGTGCGAACGTCGCGGCCGGAGCGGGATCGGTGTAATCGTCCGCGGGAACGTAGACCGCTTGCACCGAGGTGATGGAGCCTGATTTTGTCGAGGTGATGCGTTCCTCGAGTTCACCGATTTCGGTGTTGAGGTTCGGCTGGTAGCCGACGGCGCTCGGCATGCGGCCCAGGAGCGCGGAAACTTCCGCGCCAGCCTGCACGAACCGGAAAATATTGTCGATGAACAGAAGGACGTCGAGATGCTCTTCGTCGCGGAAATATTCCGCGACAGTCAGGCCCGTCAAGCCGACCCGGAGGCGCGAACCGGGCGGCTCGGTCATCTGGCCGTAAATCAAAGCGGCGCGCGATTTTTCGGAATTGCCGGGGACGATGACGCCGCTCTCCGACATTTCCAGCCACAGGTCGTTGCCTTCGCGGGTGCGTTCTCCCACGCCGGCGAAAACGGAAACGCCGCCGTGCTTCATGGCCACGTTGTGAATCAATTCCATGATGAGCACGGTCTTGCCGACGCCCGCGCCACCGAACAGACCGATCTTGCCCCCTTTGAGGTAAGGCTCGATCAGGTCGACCACCTTGATTCCGGTCTCGAACATTTCAAGGGTGGTCGATTGCTCGTCCAGATTCGGAGCGGCGCGGTGAATCGGATAGTGTTTGTCGCTGACAACCGGTCCAAGCTGATCCACCGGCTTGCCCAGAACGTTCATCACGCGACCCAGCGTGGCCCGGCCGACCGGCACGGTGATGCCCCCGCCCGTGTCAAACGCCTTCATACCGCGAACCATTCCTTCGGTAGGTTCCATGGCGACGGCACGTACGCGGCCTTCGCCGAGATGCTGCTGCACTTCGACGATCACGTCGAGCGGTTCGGGAATGTTGTAGCCTTCGCTGGTGATGCGAACGGCGTTGTAGATGGCCGGCAGGTGGCCGGCCTCAAATTGAATATCCAGCACGGGTCCGATGATCTGGACGACGTGCCCTACTGCTGCGACTTTCTCTGCCATGCGTTCTCCTATTTCCCGTAATTCGCGCCGCTGACAATTTCGATGATTTCGGTGGTGATCGCTGCCTGGCGCACTTTGTTCATGCGCAGTGTCAGAGCCTCGATGACTTCGCCGGCGTTCTTGGTGGCCGCTTCCATGGCTGTCATTCTGGCTGCATATTCCGAGGCGGACGATTCCAGCATAGCGCGAAGGATTTGCGTTTCGATGTAGCGCGGCAACAGTTTCCCGAGGATATGCTCCGGCGGCTGCTCGTAGATGTAATCGATTTGCGCGCTGTCTTGCGGGCCGGCCTTCTTCTCGTCCTTGGCGGCTTCACCGCGAGAATCCGCACTCTCTCCGCCCGCCTCGTCCATCTTTTCGATCGGCAACAACTTATCGACCGTGAGGTTGGACGTCATGACGCTCTTGAATTCGCTGAAAATGATGTAGACGGCGTCGATCTCACCTTTGGCGTAAAGCTCCGTCGCCAAATTGGCAATTTCTTTCGCGGTCTTGAACTCCACTCGGGCCAGGACGTTTACGAATTCGCCGGCAAAGACGAAACCCGCTTTCTTCAGCGAGTCACGGCCCTTCTTGCCGACCGGAATAGTCACAACCTTTTTCCCTTTGTTGGCTCGGAAAAACTCATTCGCTTTGCGCAAAATATTGGCGTTGAATGCTCCCGCCAATCCCCGTTCGCCCGTCATCACAATCGCCAAAACAGTTTTTTCCTCGCGCTTCACCATCAGCGGGTGATGCACGTCCTGAATGCGGGACATGACCGAGCGGAGCAGACGCGCGAGCTCCCGCGCATACGGGCGAGCTGCCAGCGCGGCCTCCTGCGCACGCCTCAACCGGGCCGCGGCGACGAATTTCATTGCGCGCGTGATCTGCTGGCTGCTCTTCACCGAGCGGATGCGGCGTCGAAAATCGAGAAGTGTCGCCATAGTCGGGTCGCTGGTCGCTTATTTCGCGGCAGTCTCCACGATCGACGCGGTGAAGCGCTCCTTGAACTCCCCGACGGTCTTCTTGATTTCGGCCCGGATGCCGTCGTCGAGAGCTTTTTTCTCCGCAATCGTTTTTAGAATCGCTGGAGCACTGGTTTCGACGTATTGCAGCATTTCCTTTTCGAAGCGGCGCACCTCATTGACCGGTACGCTATCCAGCAACCCGCTGGTCGCCACGAAAATACTCAGCACCTGTTTCTCCACCGACAGCGGACTGTATTGATCTTGTTTCAGGACTTCCGTCAAGCGCTGGCCTCGGCCCAGCTGCGCCTGCGTCGCCTTGTCCAGTTGGTCGGAACCGAACTGCGCGAAGGCCGCGAGGTCGCGATATTGCGCCATATCCAGCCGGAGAGAGCCGGCCACTTGCCGCATGGCCTTGATCTGCGCGTTTCCGCCGACGCGGCTAACGGAAATGCCGACGTTGATGGCCGGGCGGATGCCCGCGTTGAACAAGTCAGCTTCGAGATAAATCTGGCCGTCGGTAATGGAAATGACGTTCGTCGGAATATATGCCGAGACGTCGCCCGCTTGCGTCTCGATGACCGGCAACGATGTGAGCGAGCCCGCGCCGAGCTTGTCGTTCAGCTTCGCGGCGCGTTCCAGCAAACGCGAGTGGAGGTAAAACACGTCGCCCGGAAACGCTTCGCGGCCCGGCGGGCGGCGCAGCAAGAGCGAAATTTCTCTGTAGGCCTGGGCGTGCTTGGAAAGATCGTCGTAAAAGGTGATGGCGTGGCGCTTGGTGTCACGGAAATATTCGCCCATTGCACAAGCGGCGTAGGGCGCGATGTATTGCACCGACGCAGGCTCGGACGCGGACGATGCAACGATGATGGTGTAATCCATCGCGCCCGCGTCGGTCAAAACTTTTACGATCTGCGCGATGGTCGAACGCTTCTGCCCGATCGCGCAATAAATGCAGATCAGGTCGCCGCCTTTTTGGTTGATGATGGTGTCCAGAATGACGGCGGTCTTGCCGGTTTGCCGGTCGCCGATGATCAGCTCGCGCTGGCCGCGGCCGATCGGAATCATGGAGTCGATGGCCTTGATGCCAGTCTGCACCGGTTCGCGCACCGGCTGGCGATCCAGCACCCCGGGGGCGATTCGTTCCAGCGGATTACGCTCCTTCGACGCGATCGGACCTTTGTCGTCGAGGGGTACGCCCAGCGGGCTGATCACGCGGCCGATCAGCGCTTCGCCGACGGGCACGGACATGATCGTATTGGTGCGCTTTACGGTGTCGCCTTCCTTCAGCTCGAACGATTCGCCAAGCAGCACAGCGCCGACTTCTTCCTCTTCCAAATTGAGCGCGATGCCGTAAACGTCGTGAGGAAACGCCAGCATCTCCCCGGCCATGACCTTGTCCAGCCCGTGAATGCGCGCGATGCCGTCGCCAACGCTGATGATCGAGCCCACTTCGTCGACCGCGACGGTTCCCTCGTAGTTTGCAATCTGCTCGCGCAGAATTTTGCTAATTTCGTCTGCTTTTATATTCGCCATTCCCGCTCCGTCGGTGCGTTCGCTACGTGTTCAGCCAGTCTTTCACGATGTCCGCGATTTCGTGTCTGAGGTTCCGGGATGCTGGCCCGGTCCAAACCAAAAACCGCTATTCTGCTGCAAGCCGTGCGCGCATTTCGTCGAGTCGATGGCGTAGCGAGCCGTCGTACACGGCGTCACCGATGCGCACGACCGCCCCACCCAGCAATGCTGGTTCGAGCGAAAACTTTGCCTCGATGCGTTTACCCGTCATCCGTTCAAGTGTGAAACCGAACTCCGCTTTCTGCGCGCCGTTCAACTCGATCGCCGTGGAGACTTCCGCTTCCGCGATGCCTTGGCGCTGGCGCACCACTTCCTGAAAGGCCGCGACAATTTCCGGAAGAATATGAGCGCGGCCATGGTCTACCATCAAAAACAAAAAATTGCGAATGATCTTGCTGGCGCCGAGCCGCGCGACCAGCTTTTCGATGACGCCGTGCTTGGCATCGCGATCCACCGCGGGACTCGCCAGGAAATTCCGCAATTCCGAGGACTCGGCATAGACGCCGCCGAAATCGGAGAGTTGCTTCAACGCGGGCTCCGCCGCGCCCTGCGCCAAAGCGATATCCGCAAGCGCGTTCGCGTATTGGAGGCTCGCGGACTTCAATTGGGTCTCCCCGCAAGTCCCTTGACGAAAGCGCTGACCAGCGCTTCCTGACCCTGCGGCGTGAGTTGTTTCGCGAGCAGCGATTCGGCTCTGTCCACGGCGAGATTTGCGGCGATGGCTTTCAGTTCAAAGCGCGCGGCACGCTCGGCGGCCTCGACTTCCGCCGTGGCTGCGACGCCGATCTTCTGGGCGTCGGCCTGCGTTATGTCGCGGATGCGCTGCCCTTCTGCTTCAGCCTCGCGTTGCGCATTGGCCCGGAGTTGGGCGACTTCCTGTTCCAGATGCGCCAACTTTTCCTCGGCTTCGCGAAGTTGGCGATCGGCTTCGGCTTTCGCGGCGGTAGCTTTGGTGATCGCGGAACTGATGCTGTCGGCATTTCCGCGGAATTTAGGCGGCAAAATTTTGCCGAAGAGCCAGAACAGCCCCCCTGCTACCAATACGAAGTTGATCCACTTGAAAATTTCGTTGGCATGCTCCTGCGCGGCGTTGCCGCCCTCTTCCGCGGCGTGGACGGTCAAGACCGCGAACAGGACCGCACAGAGTACGGTCGCAAAAACTGGAAGCCGGCGAATCATTGAGCTCCTTTTGCGGGGCTGCTGGGGGGCCGCTGCGGTGGAATTTCCACAACGCGACGCGCAATTTCCGTGGAGAGTTGCGCGATCGTGGTCTCGATGTCACGGCGGGCCGCGTCGAACTCTTTCGCTACACGCTCTTTCGCCTTACCGACTTCGGCCGCGCCCTTCCTTCGCGCTTCTTTCAGCAGTTCGGCGCGCTCATCAAGCACTCTCTTGCGCGCGGCTTCCTGCTCAATGTAAACCTTCGCGCGCGCTTGTTTCAGAGCTTCCTGGTACTGTTTGATTTTTTCCGCAGCGGCGGCCTGCGCGGCTTCGGCGGCTTTGCGAGCGCCGGCGGTTCGCGCCTCGCGTTCAGCCATTATCTTAAGCAGCGGCTTGAAGAAAAGCGCCCGCAGAACGCCGTAAAAAGCCAGCAGGATCAGGACTGTAGGCACAGCCTGAAGGAACAGTTCCCCAAGTTGGTGAACGATCTCTTGCATTTAGCTTGTGTCGCCTGAACCTCAGGATTGGCAGCCGCGCCGTGCGCTCGACCCGGGAAGAGCGCCTCGGCGGGCCATGAAGCGCCCGCATGAACAATAATTTTATAGCATCCGGCCCCGCGCGGCGTCAAACCCGCGGAGACGCGTTGGGTTATCTACTCGATACGGCTGGAGCGTGCGCGGTAGCGTACGCGTTGCAAAACCGGACCCTTCCCGGAACCCAGCCCGCCTATTGTCTGGGCGCGGCCGCCGGGGCCGCCGCGGCAGTGGCAGCGGCCGCTCGAGGATTGCCGGATTGATCGTAAACGTAGCGGATTACCACGGGCGTGTTGCTGCGACCCGTGGTCATGTTCAGCGTCTCATAGAGCTGTGTGCCGTCGTAAGATAGCTCGTACGTGCGGCTCATTTTGCCGCCGTGAGGGTTCTTTTCGGTCGTTAACCGCTTGCCATCCCAATGCGCCGCGATCTCCTGATAATTGGCGTCTTTCGATTTTTGGACTTTGCGGCCATCGGTGAAGAGTGCGCGTTTGCGTTGTTGGTCATCAAACAGATCGACCTCCACGTCTTTCCTGGCTTCCGCGACGTTCAGCGTACTCGCTGGACTTAGCAGCTCCTGCATTCGCTGGCGGTCCTCGTCACTTTCATTCTGCTGCCCCATACGATGGCCGCCATAACCTCCACCGCCTCCGCCCGGGTAGCCACCCCCGGGATAGCCGCCGCCCATCCGCCGATTACCGCCATAGCCGCCGTTGCCCTGGCTGTTCTGAGCGTCCTGCATTTTCTTGCCCGGATCGTCGCTGTCGTCTCGGTCAAGCTTCCACTCGCCGAAAATCGAAGTCCGCGGCTGCACCGCCGGCTTTTGCACCTGCGGCCGGGGAGGCGGTGGCGGTGCGTCCTGCGATTGGGCCTGCGGCAGCGGTCCCGGAGGCGCTTGAGCACGCGTGAAGGCCGGCGCCGCAAGGCAGGACGCTCCCATGAGCGCGAATGTCACCAAAATTGCAGAGTTGCGTGCATTGTCGCGTGGATTGTTGCGTATATTCTTGCGTGGATTGTCGATCATTGCTGTTCGGGCAGACCTCACGTATTAAGTTCCCGACGAACTGACGGGAAGTTCCCACCCAGGTGAATCGGGACAAGGGCCAGGACGTGCAAACTACCTCGTCGCCCTAATGTTGCTTAGAGGACCTTGCGCGGGAAAAGTTTGCCTTGCCTGCATGCACGGTCAGTGCGATGACAGTCAACTGCGAACGGCGCACTATCCTACCCGCTCTATCCTACCCGTCCTGCCAATGTTGCCTCGCACGGCTTAGCAGGCTGCTGGAAAACTCTTTTTCTTCAGGAGGTCGGTGCTTTAGCGCCGACGTGAACTGGTGATCTCAATGGGCTTCAGTTTATCCTGAGGAACGAAGGGCCCCTGAAGGAAGCTTTTTCTTCGTTTTCGCGCATTTTTCCGCAGCCTGTTAAGACGCATACAGGGGTGTCGGCGCTACTTGGCAGACAACCACCGATTCAGATCGGTGGCGCGCGAGAGCAGAGCCAGGGCACCCAGACTTTTAAAGTTTGCCGCTCGCTTCCGATAACCGTAGGCACCCGCGGGTAAAATAGCGAGGAACGGAACGTGCGCATCCCGCGCCGCAAGGGCATCGTCGATGTTGTCGCCCACATAGACCGCCGTCGCCGGATCGCGCTTCCCCAGTATCTTCAGCAATCCCTCCGGATGCGGCTTCCCGTGGGTAACATCATCCATGGTAATCACTTTCCGAAAGTGGAACGCGTGCGGCCAACCATCAAACGTATGCGCAAATTCCCGCCGCGTCCTTCCGGTGAAAAGATTCAGTTCGTAGCGCTCCGCCCAACGCTCGATCTGCCGTGGGGTGACCACAAATTTCTCGTTGCGAACGTTGCCGGGCTGGCCGTCCGTGCCCCAATAGAACTTCTCAAACGCGGCGCGCGCCTCGTTGTAAGTGGTTGGCTTGCCAAGCGACGTAACCCAGTTAGCCGTCATGCGCCAGTCATCGTTGTGCCCAGGTTTGCTCTTCCATTTGTGCAGGTCTGCGTAGGTAACCCGCTTGCCGCTCAGATGGCGGACTGTTTCCAGCGCGGATCGCCAGTATGTTCCGCGGACATCGATAAGCACGCCGTCTATGTCGAAGATTAGAATTGCGGGCTGGAAATGTTTCGTCGGGCTGCCTCTTTTTTGGGTCATCGTCAACAGTGAGTGAATAGCATAAGCCGTCTTCGCGATCAGGAATCCAACATTCAGTGTCGCCGGACTTCGCGCGCAGCGTCAAGCCGAGCACGCCAGCGTTCATTTGCGTCGCCTCATTTGCGTTGTCCGGCAATTTCCTCGGTTTTGGCCGGCGCTGAACGCCGCGCCACATAACCCTCCAGGATCTCGTCGAGTTCCTGCGGGCGGATCGGTTTGGTGAGATAGCCATCCATGCCTGCAGTCAGGCACTGCTCGCGGTCACCTTTCATGGCGTGGGCCGTCAAGGCGATGACCGGCAGATGCAGTCCGGTGCTTTTCTCCTTCTCCCGAATCGCTACCGTAGCCTCGAGTCCGTCCATCTCCGGCATCTGCACGTCCATGAAAATCAGATCGAACTTCTCCTTTTCCAGCGCGACCAGCGCTTCTCGGCCGTTACTGGCCACTGCCACGCGATGCCCTCTCTTCTCCAACAATCTCACCGCCAGCCGCTGATTCACGGCGTTGTCTTCTGCCAGCAACACGTGCAGGTACGTCGACGGATCGTGCGCATCGTGCAGCGAAAATCGCGTAACCAGCGGTATCTCGCCCTCCTCCTCGCGCGCTCCCAGAACCCGCGCGATGGCTTCGCGCAACTCCGATTGCCGGATGGGCTTCAACAAATACGCGGAAACGCCCAGTTCCAGACAGCGCGCGGCGTCCCCACGGTGGCCCGCCGAAGTAAGCATCATGATCGTGGCCGTGGCTAATTCGGGCCTGTCCCGGATATTTTCGACCAATGTGAATCCGTCCATCTTCGGCATGTGCATGTCCGTCAAGATCAGGCCGTACGGTTCTTTCGCGTCACGCGCTGTGGACAGCTGTTCCAAAGCCTCTTTGCCGCCCTCTACCGACGTCGTCCTCATCTCCCAACGCCCGAGCATACCCTCCAAAATTCTCCTGTTCGTGCGATTGTCGTCTACCACCAGAACCTTTACGCCGCGCAATATCTCTCCGGGCGCAACTGTTCCTCCCTTGTTCTCTGTGGTATCCGTCGCTCCCAGCCGCGCCGTGAAGTGAAATTGGCTGCCACGGCCCTCTTCGCTTTCCACCCAGATTTTGCCGCCCATCATCTCCACCAACCGGGTCGAAATCGTCAATCCCAGGCCTGTTCCCCCATACTTCCTGGTGGTTGACGAATCCGCCTGGGAAAATGGAGCGAAGATCAACTCATGTTTTTCCTTGGCAATTCCGATTCCAGTGTCGATTACCGTGAAGTGCAAAACGCAATTCGTGTCATCGCTACTCTCCGTGTGCACCTTCACCGCGACCTCACCTTGATTCGTGAATTTGATCGCGTTGCTTACCAGGTTCATGACCACTTGCCGCAGCCGCGTCGAATCTCCGCACACGATCTCTGGTACTCCCGGCGCCACCTCGCACAGCAACTCGAGGCCCTTTTCGTCCGCGCGCAACACCACTGTTTTCAATGTCGATTCCAGTGAATCGCGCAGGTTGAAATCGACGGCTTCCAGATCAATCTTGCCCGCCTCGATCTTCGAAAAATCCAGAATGTCGTTGATCACCGTCAGTAACGAATCCGACGAACTCTTCACCGTCTCCAGGTAGTCTCGCTGCTCTACCGTAAGTTGCGTATCCAGCGCCAGGTCGGTCATTCCCATCACGCCATTTAACGGCGTCCGAATTTCATGACTCATGTTGGCCAGAAACTCGCTCTTTGCCTTACTGCCCGCTTCCGCCGCTTCTTTGGCGCTGACCAGGTCTGCTTCCGCCTGCTGTCGGCTCATGAACTGGCCAATTTGGCTGCCCAGCGCGGAGCTCAGTTGCAACACGTCCTGGTCTGGCTTTTGATCGTTCCAGCTGAGCAACTCCAACAATCCGCCAAGTTCCTCATTTCGAAAAATGGGTACGACCACCGCGCCGTGCAGCCCGCAAGCACTGGCAGCCTCCGCCCGGAGGTAATCGGCATCGGTCGCCACTTCAATCCACTCGGCCTGCCGATTCACCCACACGCGTCCGGCCAAGCCCGTACATGAGGGGAGTGACGTTTTTTGAGTCGCGCTTAAAAACTTTTCGACCGACGGTCCGGGCTCCTGCCAGACGTGCGCGCACCGTAGCACGTTTGCGGACCCGTCCGATTTCCAGATGACCGCTACGTCCTGCCCCAACTCCTGGCAGATCAAATGCAATAGTCTTGGCATCACCGCTTCCGCCGAAGCAGACTCCGCTAGCAGGCGCGTCCCCTCGTACGCGGTCCGCTGCAAATTCTCCGCCCGCTTGCGGTCCAGGATTTCCTTCTCTAGCTCTTTCGTGCGTTCCTGAACGCGCACTTCGAGCTGATCTTTGGCGCCCTGCAAAGCCGAATCACGCTCCTGAATGCGTTCCAGCATCTGGTTGAAAGCGACCACCAGATTTCCAACTTCGTCCGTCCCCGTTGGCATCGCCCGCAGCGTGTAGTCCTCCTGCGAGAACACGCGGACCGCGATTTTCTCCAGTTGCAAAATCGGCGCGATGATCAGCCCGATCAGGCGCGAGGACACCAGCACCGTCGTCACCACCGACAAGAAAATCACCAGCGCGGCGATCTCCGTGTACTGCCGGATCTTGGCATGGAGTGCGTCGAGATCTGAGATCAGCACGATAGAGCCCGCGGTCTCACCGCTCAATGAAATCACCTGGCTCAACATTACGGTTTGCGCCTCGAACTTAGCCCCTATGACATTCGTCGCAAGCCTGCTGCAAGTGTTTTTGGAGGATTTTCTCTGATAGGCCGCAAACAAATTCCCGTTCTTGTCATACAGGCATGACGCTACGATGTGCTGCTCGGCGCTCAGCGCGCTGAGAATATCCACCGCGGACTGGTGATCACTGAAGGCCAGCGATGCCGTGGTGTTTGCCCCCAGCGTCTGTGAGAGCGCCGTCAGTTCGCTGGTGATCGCCGCGCGATAGCTGGCTCTCTCGTAGATCTCGAAACACAAGCACGCCAGGCTCAGCCCCAGCAAGCTCGTCGCCATCATGACGAACGTCAATTTCCTTTCGATCGAAGCGTCTCGGCTCAAAAACATTTCAATCCCCTTTTGCGCTTCCCAGCACGGTCTTCGCCAGCGCAAGCAACTTCACGCTGATTTTCAGCCGCGCCTTTTCCGCCGCTCCCACGGGCTCCCGCTCCCTCGGGTGCAGCACCCGCAGCATCGTCCCGCCGCCTGTCCGGCAGCGTGGCCGGGCAGCGGCCAAAGCCAGGCAGCCAGCAGGCCGCTGGATCGAAGGTGGAATGCTCTTGTCGACGTTTTGCTCTTCGGCACAGTCTCTCCCGTTCGGGAGATGTGCATGACTTCTGCCGAAGCGCGGACAGCGATCGGAAGTTAAACTATTTGTTGTCAGACGACTGCAGTTACCATTTATGTGGAGACAAATTCCGGGAGTGGACGACTCGTCCCAAAATGGAACTCCTACCCTCTCACCGTGTCGATCGTCGACTAACTCGCCCGGCTCTTCTCCGCGCCATCTCTGCGAACTCGGCGTCTCTGCGTTATCCTTAATTCCTGCTTCTTCCCCCGACTTTTCTTCGGGTAGCTACCCGTGAGACATTCATATCACCCGCTGATACTCTGGGAGTGACCAAACTCAGGAGAGCACCATGGCCGCATACGGCGGAGTGGATTACATCGATTTCGATTCACAACTCAACGACGAAGAAAAACTCGTCCGGCAGACCGCCAGGCAATTCGTCGAAAATGAAGTCATTCCCGTCATCGAAAAGCACAGCCGCGAAGGCACCTTCCCGCATCACCTGGTACCGCAACTTGGCGAACTAGGTTTCTTCGGCGCGAACCTGCATGGTTATGGCTGCGCGGGCATGTCCAATGTCGCCTACGGTCTCGTGACCCAGGAACTCGAGCGCGGCGATTCCGGCCTCCGTAGTTTCGTCTCGGTGCAAAGCGCCCTGGTCATGTTTCCGATCTACGCGTACGGCAACGACGCCCAGAAAGACAAATGGCTCCCGCTTCTGGCCCAGGGAAAAGCCATCGGCTGCTTCGGCCTAACCGAGCCGCAGTTCGGCTCCAATCCTGGTGGCATGCTGACGCGCGCGGTAAAGAAAGGCGCCAGGTATGTCTTGAACGGCGAAAAAATGTGGATCACCAGCGGTTCCATCGCCGACATAGCCGTTGTGTGGGCCAAATGCGAAGACGAAAAAATCCGCGGCTTCCTGGTGGAGAAAGGCACGCCCGGATTCAAGACTTGGGACGTGCACGGAAAATGGTCGCTACGCGCCTCCGTAACCTCAGGACTGGCGTTCAGCGATTGCGAAATCCCCGAAGCAAACCTGCTGCCGAACGTCGTCGGCCTCAAGGGCCCGCTAGGCTGCTTGAACCAGGCGCGTTACGGCATCGGCTGGGGCGCGCTGGGCGCCGCAATGGCCTGCTACGACACCGCCTTGCAATACGCGAAAACCCGCAAACAGTTCGCAAACAAGCCCATCGCCTCCCACCAGCTAGTCCAGGAAAAGCTAGCCTGGATGATCACCGAAATCGTGAAGGGACAATTACTCGCCCTGCACGTCGGCCGGCTGAAAGACAAAGGCAAAGTCGATCACTCGCACATTTCCATGCTGAAAATGAATAATGTCGCCATAGCCCTCGACACCGCCCGCAAAGCCCGCGACATTCTCGGCGCCAACGGCATCGTCGACGACTACTGCATCATGCGCCATATGAACAACCTCGAAAGCGTCTCCACCTACGAAGGCACCAACGACATCCATAAATTAGTAATCGGCGAACGCATCACCGGCATCTCCGCCTTCAACTAGCAACCCGTAGCCTCCCTCAACCTCCGAGAACTCCGGTCTTCGTCAGGGCACGGCTTCAGCCTGCTACTCGTCAGCATCCCAATCCCTTGTAGGTGCGGGGCTTGCCCCACCCAGGCGACAACCATGGGCGTCTTGAGTCACTCGCGCCGCACCGTCATTCCGACCGGAGCAGGCCGCACCCCGCAACTCCAACGCCGCCCGCACCGTCATTCCGACCAAAACAGGCCGCACCCCGCAACTCCAACGCTGCCCGCACCGTCATTCCGACCGGAGCAGACCGACTTTTTTCTTCCGCGTTCGCTTCCTGCGAACGCGTCGGTCTGCGTAGTGGAGGAATCTCTCTTCGATCGCGCACGTGACCCCCTTCCACTTCACACCGTCTCGCTCTTCCTCGTGCCCTAAGCTAAAGACCCGGTTACCGTGTTCTTGTATGCTGTGGCGGCACGATATATCGTCCCTTTGGAGCCCCCGATGATTGCTTCTCCACACCGTTCGTCCCGGATCTGCTTTAGTGCCACCCTCTGCGTTTTGGCCCTTATCGCGTGCAACGTCGCAGGCGCCCAGCACAAACCCGCAGCTCCCGATCCCGACAAACCCAAAATCCGCGCCATCACCGCCTTCGTGAATCTGGATCGCACCCAATATCAACCACAAATCGCGGACGCGTTGAAGATGCTGAAGTACGCGCGCACGGTCTTCGAGTCGCGCGGCTTCGAGGTTCAAACCATCCGGATCTCCACGCAACCCTTCTCGCAATACACCAAGGGCCTCACCACCGAACAAACACTCGCGTTCTTCCGCAACTACGACGCAGTCGCTGAGCAGGACAAATTCGACGCGTCCATCGGCCCGGCCATGCTGGACGTCAATGACAGCGAAGCGCAAGCCGACCTCCTCGCGGAGATCCTGAAAAACACCAAGGTTCTAAACGCCAGCCTGGTCGTAGCCGGCGAAGACGGTGTTCGCTGGCGCGCCGTGGGCGCCGCCGCCCGCGTGATGAAGAAACTGGAAGACACCGAACACAGCCAGGGAAATTTCCGCTTCTCCGCCATCGCCATGGTTCCGCCTCTGACGCCGTTCTATCCCGGCTCCTACCACTCCGGTTTCGGCCATCAGTTCGCGATCGCTCTGGAGTCCGCGAACGTGGTGGCGGCGGCGTTCAAGAACGCCCCGAATTTGGGCACCGCCAGGCAGAAACTTACCGAATCGCTCACCAAGACGGCCTTTGACGTCGAAGCCCAAGCCCAGCGCATCGACCGCGACACCGGCTGGGCTTACGTGGGAATCGATCTATCGCCCGCACCCTCGAAAGATGTATCGATCGGCGCGGCACTGGAAGATCTAACCTCGCAACCGTTCGGATCCAGCGGAACCCTCACCGCCGCGGCCACCGTCACCGCCGCGCTGAAGGACGTCACCGTCAAGCGCACCGGCTATTCCGGCCTGATGTTGCCGATCCTGGAAGATTCGCGCCTGTCGCAGCGGTGGAGCGAAGGCATGGTCTCGCTCGATGCTCTCCTAAGCTACAGCGCCGTCTGCGGCACCGGCCTCGACACCGTGCCCCTCCCCGGCGAGATCACCGAGGAACGCCTCGATCTAATCATCGGCGACATGGCCTCGCTAGCCTTCAAGTGGCACAAGCCCCTGTCGGCGCGCCTCTTACCGGTAGCCGGCAAAGGCCCCGGCGACATGACCGAGTTCGACGACCCGTACCTGGTGAACGCCACCATCCAACCGCTCGAGAAGAAGTAATGTAGGCGCTGGGCTTCAGCCCAGCGCTCCCCAGCGCTCCGGGGAATCGTATTCGAATAATACCCACACATGAATATATTGACATGGTTAACAAATCATGCTATCATGGCCTGTGAAGTCTCGACTCCACTCTCCGGGCTCGCGCCTTCAATCGCACCCCTCTTCCGCGCCAACCCCTTTAGAATCCGCACTTACAGAAAATGCGCCCGTAACTCCTTTACAATCCGCACTTACAATTCCACGGGATTTAAAGTCCTTTAGAATCGGCACTTACAAAATACCCAGGGGAGGGGGGCAAACTGTTAACCACGCCCACTCCAGCGCTATACTTTCACCGCTCGGCCAGAACCCCACGAACCGAGGATGCGGAGGATGCCGTGATCAAGCCCGAGTCACGATGGGCCTTGCGGAAAATGCTGCTGGCGATCCCGCTCAGCGCGTCGCTAATCGCCTTCCCCCAATCGTTCCTGTCACAACAAGCCTTGGCGCAATCCGGTTCTACGGCGCCCGTCCATTGCCACTCCCTGGGCACGCAGGATGAAATCCCACCCGATAAACTGCCCGTACCGCAAAAGTTGTCCGGAATCGGAAATGTGCACATCAAAATCACCGCCTCGCCGGAAGCTCAGATGTGGTTTGACCAGGGCCTGAACCTTTATCATGATATTTGGGAGTACGAATCGCTTCGAGCCTTCCAGCAGGGCGTGCGCGTCGATCCGCAGTGCGCGATGTGCTACTGGGGAATCTACCAGGCGGAAATATTCCGTCACAGCTCCAGCAAACATTTCGCCAATGCTGCCCTGGCCAAGGCTGTGAGCCTGAAGGGGCACGCAAGTAAAGCGGAGCGTTTGTATATTGAGGCCAGCGCAGCACACGAGGCAGAGGAAAAAGATAAGAAAGATGACGCCAAAGAAGGGGATTCCCGGGAAGTGCAGATTTTGCGGAAGCTGGTGAAGCATTCTCCAAAAGACTCGCAAGCTCGCATCTTTCTGGCTTGGACGCTGATGGACGGCTATGACGACGACGGCAGCCCGCGAAAGGGCACCAAGGAGACACTGACGATTCTGCAAGCGGTGCTGAAGGACGAACCGGAAAATTCTGCTGCCAACCACTACTGGATTCACTCAGTGGAAGCCAGTCCGAAGCCGGAACAAGCGCTGCACAGCGCCGAGATCCTGGGACGCCTGGCGCCTACTTCAGGTCACATGGTGCACATGCCCGGACACATTTTCTACCGCACGGGAGACTACGCGCGGGCGCAGCAGTCATTCGTGGCATCGACGCAAGCCGATGAGCAATACATGCAGGCGCAACACGTGCAAGTGGACGATGATTGGAACTACGTCCACAACCTGATGTACGCGATCGCCAACCTGATGGAACAGGGGCAACTCACGGAAGCCACCGCTCTTTCCGCGAAATTGAAGGATGCGCGGGGCCAGCTGGAAGCCACGCTGTACCCGTGGTCGCCCCGCGATTCCATCACGCGGCTCGATCCTCGCTTGCCGGTGGCGCTACGCGCGGGCGATTGGTCCGGCGCTCTGGAATTGCTGAAATCAAGCGAGCCGCCGCCAGCCCCACTGTCGAACCTCGCTTTCCTGCAGCGAGCCCTGACCGATTTCACAACCGGGATGCAAGCCCTCGACGCTGGCGAGATCACCAAGGCCGAGGAACCTTCGCAACAATTGGATGCGGAACTATGGCGAATTTCGAGCCGAATTTCGAGCGAAAAAGCCGCGGAAGACGCAAAATCGAAAGATAAGAAAACGGAAGATGCAGGAACGCCCAAAATGCAGTTGATGCCGGATGCCAACGCCAAGCAATTGATAAACAACGTGTCGATCATGTCGCTGGAACTACGCGCAGGCTTGCTGATGGCCAACAAGCAGATGGAGGAAGCGAAGAAACTTTATACGCAAGCGGCGCGGGAGGAGAAAGAGTTGGGCTATCGCGAACCTCCCGGCTACATTCGTCCGGTTGCGGAAACGGAAGCAGCGGCGATGCTGAAAGCAGCCGCGTGGACCGATGCGAAGACAGCGTATGAGAAAGCCTTGGTAGACCGCCCGAAATCAGGATTCGCCCTATACGGCGTGGCCCTAAGCAGCGAACGCAGTGGAGACCTGAAATCCGCCTCAACGCAATACACAGAATTTGTATCCACATGGAAAGATGCAGACCAAACTCTGCCGCAACTAACCCACGCCCGCGCATTCCTAGCCGAGCACGCCACCAGCACAGCAGCAAGGTAACCAACCATCTGCTCCAAGTGGTCCGCGCGGCACATTGGGGTGGGGCACACCGGGTGCCGCACCCTTTGCGCCTTTCAAAGGGTGCGGGTTTAGAGAAACGAATCGAAGTTCAAACTCAACGACAAGCACCCAAAGGGTTTAGCCCTTAGGATTTGCCCGTATGTTATTTCAACGCGTAAGAACGATAAAGCGTATCCCGCTGCGCCGGAATAAATCCCGCATCGGAAATAATCCGCCGCAGCTCGCTCTCGTTGGTCCGATTGCGCACGCCAGCCGCGTACACGACGTTCTCTTCAATCAAGATGCTGCCCACGTCATCCGCGCCGAACTGCAAGCCCACCTGGCAAACCTTGATTCCGGGCGTCAACCAGCTCGATTGAATATGATCAATGTTGTCGAGATACAAGCGGCTGACCGCCAGCGTCTTCAAATAGTCGACCGCCGTCGTCTCTTGCACTTTCTTCCCAAGCGCGGTGTTTTCCGCCGCGAAAATCCACGGAATAAATGCCGTGAATCCGCCGGTATCTTCCTGAATACGCCGAATTCGATCGAGATGATTTACGCGGTGCTTCAATTCTTCGCCGCATCCAAACATCATCGTAGCGGTGGTGCGCAAACCCAGCGAATGCGCGATGCGGTGCACTTCTTCCCAGTCGTCGCTGGTGCATTTCAGGCGCGCAATTTTCGAGCGAATCTCGTCGTCCAGCAATTCCGCGCCGCCGCCCGGAATTGACTGCAACCCGGCATCCATCAACCGCTGGATCACCTCGCGAACGCTCATTTCCGAAACATCCGCGATGCAAAGTATTTCCGGCGCCGAAAAACAATGCAAATGCACCTGCGGGAACCGCGCCTTCAGCGACCGCAGCAAATTTTCGTAGTATCCGATTTGCAAATCCGGGTGCAGCCCGCCCTGCAGTAAAACTCCCGTGCCGCCCAGCTCCAGCATCTCCTCGATCTTCTGATAGATCGTTTTCAGCGACAGGATGTAACCCTCTTTGTCGCCAATCGGCCGGTAAAATGCGCAGAACGAACAATACTCGGTGCAAAAATTCGTGTAGTTGATGTTGCGATCGATCTGGTAAGTCACCACGCGCGGATCATTCTTCGCCAACCGGAACTGGTGCGCCTCCATCCCAATGCCCACCAGGTCATCGGACTCCAACATCTCAATCGCTTGCTGTTTGGTTATGCCCACAATGCATCCTTGTACGAAGCTCCTATTCTAGACCGGCGCACATCGGGAAGCCACAGAGGCAGGGAGGCAAATGAGACGGCGACGTAAAGGTGCAATGACGTGACGAGGTAACGAAGGCCGAATAACAGACCCCTCGATTCTAGTTAACAATTTGCACCCTCCCCCCACCCTTTTTTGCAAGTGCGGATTCTAAAGGACTTTAAGTGGCTCTGTTGACATCCTGGGCACAGGTGGATTTTAGGAAGGTCGACAAGGCGAGGTGTGGAATGTTTTCTGATGGAGCAGGAGATAGGATGCCAGAAATCGGACTCCTGCCCTTTGCCCGCGTGGCCCTCGATGTAGCCCGGCGTATTTTGCCGCCATATCGCAGTCGTTTCAGCAAACACCAATTCACCCAGCCGCAGTTGCTGGCCATCCTCTGCCTGATGCGCTATGAGGACTGGACTTTTCGCGAGGCCGAAGTGCGTCTCCGCGAGCACCGCGAGTTGCGCGAAATCTTGCAACTGCGGAGCGTGCCGGACTACACGACTTTGTACCGGTTCTTGCGGCGATTGGACGACGACATCATCACGCGCGAGGTAGGAGAGACGGTGCGGCGATTGCGCCGCGGGAAAAAGCACGTGCGCGTTTCTACCGCCATTGATGGCACGGGGCTTTCCTACAACGCCGTCAGCACCTTTTTCATACGCCGTATCGAACACCATTCGCGCGGTATGACCCGTCATCGGCACTGGTTGAAGTGGCTGGTGGTAGCGGATGTGAAGCAACAGATTTTGCTGGCGCAGCACGCGCGGCAAGGACCGTGGTGCGATACGCGAGCACTGCCTGCTTTAATCCACGCCGCCGGGCAACTAGTGCCTGTGCGCGAGGTGCTGGCCGATGCCGAGTTCGATTCTGAAGTTAATCATGAATATATCCGGCAGCACTGGAGAGCCCGTAGCATCATTCCCGCCAAACCGCGCCGCGGCATCCCGCGAGGGGGAATTCGTTATCAGATGTACCGGGCTTTTCCGCAAAAAGAGTACGGACAACGAGCCAAGATCGAAACCATTTTCTCGGTGATCAAACGAAAACTGTCTTCTCGCGCCCCCGGCCGCAGCTTGCCCGTGCAAATCCGCCAAGCCCTGCTCCTCGGGCTCACCTATAACCTCTACCGCTTGAGGCATCGCCACTGTCTCTGAGGATGTCAACAGAGCCATTTAAAGTCCTTTAGAATCCGCACTTCCGCGAAAGTGTGGGGGGAGGGGGGGTAAATTGTTAACTAGCCACGGCCCTTCCCTTACCCTGACATTTCGACCCTCCCGGTCGTCTATTCACCAGGAGCATGGCATGGGAACAATGGGACTTGCACTGCCCTGGGAGCATAGAATCCCTCCCGTACCGCGCGACCGGGAGAGGCGAGTGGAACCTTTCCGTGAACCCGCTATCCCCACCGGCCCAGTTGGTTTGGACCCGGCGGCGGAAGGGGCGAGGGCCGAAGACTCCGCGCTGGCCGCTGCCTGCCAGTCGGGAGACCTGCGTGCCTACGAGCGTCTCTACGCGCTGCAAGGCGCGCGCATGAAGAACCTCGCTCGGAACCTCCTCGGCAATCCGCTCGACGCCGAAGACGCGGTGCAGGACACGTTTTTGAAGGTGCAGCGCAGCATCAGCAGTTTTCGAGGCCAGTCGAGTTTCGTCACCTGGACCTTTCGCATTCTGGTCAACACGTGCCACGATGCTCGCCGCAAGCGTACGCGCAAGAAAGAAGTCGCCAGTGAGGACGAAACCGGCGAGTTGCTGCGGCCCGAACCGCGTGCGCCAAGCACTCATCCCGCGTTGCGGCTTGCGCTCGAACGCGCCCTGGCCGAGTTGACGCGCCACCAGCGCGACGTTTTTCTGTTGTACGAGGTCGAAGGTTTCCACCATTCCGAAATCGCCGCGATGCTGGAAATAACCGAAGCGGCCTCGAAGAACACGCTTTTCCAGGCCAAGAAAAACCTTCGCGGAATGCTGGAACCTCCACGCAGCACCAACGCCGCCGGAGCCCACTGATTTCCGCGCCGGCACAAAGTTGTAGGGGCGCAGCAGTGCTGCGCCCCAGATTGGCAACCAAGGAAGACGCAGTAAGAGCAGGAACTCGGTGAAGCACATGAATGTAACCTGTAACGATCGCGACAGTATTTTTGAAGACGGTACGGCGGCACAATGGGCGGCGTTTGAGGCGCATGCCGCTACTTGCGCCGCCTGCGCCGAAGATCTCCGCGCATGGAAATCGCTGAGCCTGGCCGCTGCGCAACTTCGCGATTACGAGCCGAGTCCTTCGCTATGGCCTCGCATTGAAAGTGCGCTCGCTGCCGACGCCGCAGGCGCAAACAAAACGTTATCGTGGTGGGATCGATCGTCCGGATGGTTAGGCTTTAGACTCTCGTGGCAGTTCGCTGCTGCGGGCGCCTTTGCGCTCCTGCTGCTTGCTTCCGGCGGCTGGCTCTATCGAACGCAAACAGAACACTCAGCAACATCGGACAGTCAAAACCCCCTGTTGCGCAGCAGAGCGCTTGGCGATGTGGAACGCGCCGAAGCCGCCTACGTGCAAGCGATCGACAAATTGGATGTGGAAGCGAGACCGCAGCTCGACAATCCGGATACGCCGCTGCTGGCAAATTATCGAGAGAAACTCCAGGTGCTCGACAGCGCGATCGATGACCTGCGCGCGCAGACCGGCATGAATCCATCCAACGCCCACTTGCGTTATCAATTACTGGCGATGTATCAAGAAAAGCAGCGCACCCTCGAAGAAGTTTTGGAGACCAAGCGATGATCGGATTTGGGCCCACTGTAGCGCGGAAGTGTTGTCGTCGCGCGATACTTTCTTTCGCCGGCGCAGCGCTCCTGTCAGCGCTCGCAACAACGCCATCGATCGCCGCCAACCCCGGCCAGGACGAGGCCACTCGCGACTTTCAGAAAACGCTGCCGCTGGGCCCGGGCCAATCCTTCGAGATCGAAAACAAATTTGGCGAGGTTAACATTCACGGCGACTCGGGTCGCGAGGTAAAGATCTCCGCCACCATACGCGTCCAGGCGAAGTCGCGCGAAGAAGCCGAGACCTACGCGCAAAAGGTCCAGATCGAAGTGCAACAAGCAGGCGGCGGAGTTCGTGTCCGCACCATCTATCCCGACGAAGACCGGCAGAAGTGGATCCACATCGGCAGGAACACGTCCTATTCGGTGAACTACGACATCTCGGTTCCTTCCGATGCCCAACTCCTGATCCGCAACAGTTTCGGCAGCATCACTGCGAATGGCGTGCGCGGCAAGGCAGATATCGATAATAGCCACGGTTCGGTCACGGTCCGCGATCTTGGCCCCGCGCGTGTGAACAATTCCTTCGGCAGCATCGAGCTGGCTGGCAGTTTCGGCGACACCTTCATCAACGACAACAACGGCTCGGTACAAGCGTCCGATGTAAAGGGCGCGCTGGATCTGCGCAATCGTTTCGGTAGCATCACGGTGCGCCAGGTGCAAGGTGCCGCCATCATCGCCGGCGGCAACGGCACGGTCACTCTTAACGACGCGGGCTCCGCGAATATCACTACTTCGTTCGGCAGCGCGGAGGTTCGCAACATACGCGGCGACCTGACTCTGCACGACAACAACGGCAACGTGGACATTGCCACCGTTGGAGGCGCGGCTACGATCTCCAACAGCTACGGCAACGTAACCTTTTCCGACATCAAGGGCCGCGTGGAGTGCACCACCACCAATGGCCGCGTGAAAGGAACGTCGGCGGGCGGCAATGCTCTCACCATTCGCAATTCCTTTGGCAATATCGAACTGGAAAACATCGCCGGTGCGCTGGACGCCGAAACCTCCAACGGCAAAGTCAGCGTGCGCGACGCCCGCGGCAGCGCCGCGCTTAGAACTTCCTTCGGCGCCATCGAAGCCTCCAACATCCCGAAGGGAATTCGCGCCATTACCGGCAACGGAGCGATCACCATCACCGACATTGGCGGCGACGCCTACGCCAAGACCAGCTTTGGCAGCATCACCGCCGAACGCATCAACGGCAACCTGACGGCGGAAGACACCAACGGCTCGGTGACGGCAAGGAACGTCAAGGGCGACGCCACCGTAACAACATCCTTTTCAGGGGTAACGCTGGAATCGATCGGCGGCCGCATCACCGTCGACAATCAGAACGGCGCGATCTCTGTGACCGCCACTCGCCCCGCCAACGGCTGCCGCGACATCTCGCTAAAAACATCCTTCTCATCCATTCGCGTGGGCATTCCCGATGGCCTGGGCTACAACCTCTCGGCCCACACATCTTTCGGCCGCATTACGTCGGACTTGCCGGTCACCGCGTCGGGCAGCATCGGCGGCGACTCCCTGAATGGCACCATCGGGTCCGGCGGCTGCCGCCTGCAACTAACGAATTCCAACGGCAGCATCGAAATCGTGAAAGCCTCCTGAGTGCGTCCCGGCGTATTAACCGCCGCGTCGCGTTCGTGCCATCGCAAACGCCTTCCGCACGATCCGGGTCGCAGTCTCGGTCAAGCCGTACCCGTCCAATTCGTCTTCGCGCGCAAATGCCACATGCGTCACGTCGCTCCCAGCCACGGCCTCACCGCCGATCCGCTCGCACAAATAATCCACAATCACAAAGTGATATTTAGGCCACTTCTTCTCCAACCCGCCGCCGGCAGCCGCATCATCCCCCTCGTAAACTCGATCGAATACCTCGATCAACTCCAGGACCCGCACCTCCAGCCCAGTCTCCTCCAGCAGTTCCCGCGCAACCCCGCGCTGCAGGGACTCTCCCAGCTCCAATGTGCCTCCGGGAATCGACCATTCCCCGCGCAGGGGCTCGCTTCCCCGCCGTATCAACAACGCCCGGCCGCCATCAATCACCACTCCCCCGACCCCTACTACCGGGCGTTCCGGATATTCCCGCGACAAATGTCCCTCACCGTACCGATGGGGCCGCACGTTCCCAGACCGCAGCCCTCGCGTCCCATAAGAGTTGACTTCTAACACCGCGGTATATAATACGCTCGACGCAGGTGCACGCGCTCCTGGCCGCCGCACCTGGCCACCAACTTTACGGAGGATGGATCCGTGATTCGCTGCCCCGAGTGTTCCGCCGAAATCGACGTCGACGAAGACGAAGTAGAAGAGGGCGAAATCTTGAGTTGCCCAGAGTGCGAATCCGAACTCGAAGTGTCCCAAATACATCCCGTGCACTTGAACGTCATTTCGGAAGACGCCGACGACGATGAGGAGGAAGAAGACGACGAAGAGGAAGAGGAAACCGAAAACGGCGATAAGGACCTCATCGAAGAAGAAGAAGAGGAAGAAGACGAGGAGTAGCTGACGCGCACCGTCCGCCGTTACATCTTCTTTTCACGATTCATCATCTGATTCATCAAAGTCATGCATAGGGATCGGACAAACGAGCGCTCACAGGGGGCGCCCTGCGAGGGCGTGTTTATACGCGCGTCGCTACGCGCGGCGCGCCGGCGCATCGCGATTGGCGCCATGATTTTCGTGATCTCACTTTCCACTTGCTCCATGCGCGCGCAGGAACCCGCGCCTCCGGCCGCTCCTCCACCTCCTGCCAATCAGCAGCCCCCGCCAGCTGAAACCCCCAGCGCGGCGGCCAGCTCCAGCAGTAAACACTCGCGCAGCAGTCATTCCAACGATTTCCTGATCATCGGAACCGTCTTCATTAACAAGGCCTACGCTTTTCCCGGCGTGCACCTGCGCGTCCGACGCTCTACGGAAAAAAAGTTCCGCTGGGAGACCTATACCAATTCGCGCGGTGAGTTCGCAATTCGCGTTCCGCAGGGCGCTGAATATGAGATCGTAGTAGTTACCAAAGGCTTCACTGATCAAAGCAAGACGATCAGTGCCAAGAGCGGCATAAGCGAAGACAGTGTCGTCTTCGAGATGCAACCCGCGGCGGGAGGGAAGAAATGAATTTGCGGCTGCGCCTGTTCAGCATGGGACTTGCTCTAATCCTGTTTGCACCGATTGCTGTAGCGCAGCAGGATCCCAAGCACGAAGCCCAACTCCGCATAGTCCACGGGCTCATCACCGATAAGGGGGAAGCGCCCATGGCCTCCGCGGTGGTCTTCTTGAAGAATACCCGCAGCAACGTCATTCGCAGCTACATCAGCGATGACGCCGGCAACTATCGTTTCAGTGGTCTCGATCCGAATGCTGACTACGAGATTCATGCCGAGAAAGACGGGGCCAAGTCGCCGACCCGCACGATCTCCAGTTTTGACAGCAAGAAGGACCTGGTACTGAATCTCAAGATCGACAAGAAGAAGAGTTGACCTCACCCCCAAAGTCTCGACGAATCACAGCTTTACTCAATAAAAGGACCCCGAAGACCGCACCGCCGGACGCAATGCCGGCACTCTGGGCATGTTGATCATGTGGGATGGTGTCTCCAACGAATTAAAGGAATTCTGGCCCGACATTCGCCGCAAAGTCTTCCGCAAGGACACTCCCTAGCGCGGGCAGCAAGCGGAACTCAAAATTTGAGCCACGGACCAGAATTCCGGGATCGTTACACCGCCAGGTTTCATCGCGCTCGTGGCGCGAGCATCTTCACGGCGCGAGGTACAACTTCAATTTCCGCTGGCGCGGGGCCTAGAATTTCTCCGTCGCCGTGGAAAAAGCATGGCCGGTCTGTCCTCAGCAACACTCTTCGCGCTTGCTTCTGTTTCAAATATGCATCCGGCAAAGTCCCGCCAATTAAAAGCCGCGGCAGTAGCGCTAACACCTCCCGTGTGCCCAAGCTCTTCACAAACGACAAATTCAGCCAGCCATCATCTATCCGCGCTCCGGGCGCCACACGCAACCCCGCTCCGTAGCTCGGCGCATTCAGGACCCCGGCCAGCAGCACGCTCTCTTGCATCGTTATCACTGGTACGTCGGCTGCTTCGGTTTCGTCACTTTGCGGAAATTCCGCTTGCACATTCAGCTGCGTAAATTCCAGCCAAGCGCGCACCGCCGACGCCACGTAACGCAGGCGGCCCGGCAACCGCCGGTAAATTCCTGCGGCATAAACGGAAGCGTCGACATCGAGCCCCACGCCGCCACCGCCCACATACAGCCGTTCACAGCCGTCACTGGTGCGAGCCCGCAAAAGATCCACTTCACGAGGTTGCCCATTGAGCGTCGCGTGTACAGCGGCGACGGGATCCTTAGGCAATCCCAGTGCCGCCGCGAAATCGTTTCCTCCGCCAGCAGGCAACACGCCCAATACTACACCGCTGCCGTACGCCGCATTCACCAGCCCTTGCAACGTTCCATCTCCGCCCATCGCCAGTAAAAATCGGCATCCCTCCGCAATCGCCGCACGCGCGCGCAATTCCAGATCCGACGGCGTTGACGTAAGTACAAACTCCGCCGGGAATTTCTTCACTTCGAATGCCCTCCGCACCTGAAGCAGATGCCTTCCCGCACGGCCCGATCCGGCAAGCGGGTTCACGAACACGATGGCCGGGGACTCACCGAGGATATTTTGCAAAATGCTCACTGGGTGGAGATGCTGACGAACACCGCGAGGCGTGTCAACCCGTACCGCGGTTCGAGCGGCGAGAGTGGGAGGCAATTTCCGCGTGAGCTTCGCGAGGGTGACGGGACAATCCCTCTGTTGTCGCGAAATGATCGGAGCCCGATTGCGCGCCGAGGAAAAAGCAGATCCCTCACCCCGCAGAAATCGCGGAGTTCGGGATGACACTGTTTGGGCATTGGGGCACAGCGCGGGGCATTTCGTCATCCGGACGCTGGGTTTAAGCCCGGAGCCTAGATAGGTGCTAAGGGTTCACACGGGCACGAGCGCAACAGGATTGCGGGGTGCAGCGAGGAGTGGCGCGCAAAAACCAGGGTGTTGTCCGGCATGTCTGCTATACACTCTCTTTGGAGATAACGCTTGAATGCTGACAACGATCCGCCGTCCTGCGCTGCGTCTTGCTCTTTTTTCTCTCTTCCTGTTTCCTGGCCACGCTCAATCGCAGACTCTTGCTGAAGCCGTCGAAATCGACGCCAACGCCGCGTCCCATCCGCTGCCCCACTTCTGGGAAAAAATGTTTGGCTCCGGGCGGGCGATCCTCTCGCTCCGCGACGACTATCGACACGATCTCCGCGATGTCAAACGGCTCACCGATTTCGAGTACATCCGCTTTCACGCCATTTTCCATGACGAGGTTGGCTTGTACGACGAAGACGCCAACGGCAAGCCCATTTACAATTTCTCGTACGTCGATCAAATCTATGACGGTGTGCTCGCGAACAAGGTCCGCCCATTCGTTGAGCTAAGTTTCATGCCCAAGAAGCTGACCTCCGATCCCAACGCCTTGCATGCGTTCTGGTACAAGCAGAATGTCGCTCCGCCGAAAGACTGGGACAAATGGGGCCAGTTGATCGAAACGTTCACCCGCCACCTGGTCGAGCGCTATGGCATCGACGAAGTTTCGCAGTGGTACTTTGAAGTGTGGAATGAACCTAATCTCGATTTCTGGGTCGGCAATCCGAAACAAGAAACCTACTATGAGCTCTACGATCAAGCAGTGTTAGCCATAAAACGCGTCAGCCCTCGCTTGCGTGTCGGGGGACCCGCGACCGCGCAAGCCGCCTGGGCCGACAGCTTCCTGGCTCACTGCAAGGACAAAAACATCCCTGTCGACTTCGTCTCCACGCACGTCTACGGCAACGATAAAGCGGAAGACGTGTTCGGCTCCCACGAACAAATCCCGCGCAGCGAAATGGTTTGCCGTTCCGTAAAAAAGGTTCACGACCAGATCGCTGCTTCCGCATATCCGAAAATGCCGCTCATCTGGACCGAATACAACGCCGCTTACGACAACGAAACCGCGGTGACCGACAGCGCGTACATGGGGCCGTTCCTGGCCAACACGATTCGCGAATGCGACGGCCTGGTCGAGAATATGAGCTACTGGACGTTGTCGGACGTCTTCGAAGAACAAGGTGTCGTGAAAACGCCTTTCTACGGCGGCTTCGGCCTGCTGGCTGAACGCGACATTCCCAAGGCGGCGTTCAACGACTTCGCACTTCTTCATCGCCTGGGGGAGACACGTCTCGATGTGGGTTCGGATTCTGTGCTGGTTACTCGCCGCAAGGACGGCAAGCTGGCCATTGCTGCCTGGAACCTCTACCCGCCAGAACAGACTGGCTCTCCGAAAACCGTGACGTTGCATTTCAAGGGCATACAAGCTGCGACGGCGAAAGTTACCATCGTCGATAAGGACCACGGTTCGCCGCTCCCTGAATTCGAAAAGGAAGGCCGGCCGGCTTCGCCCAGCGTTGCCCAAATCACGGCTCTCCGCAAGGCGGGCGCTTTGCCTTCGTCGAAATCCTATGCAATCAAGGGCGGCACCCTCGTGCTGACCCTCCAAGCTCATGCCCTCGCGCTGATCGAACTTCAAAAGTAATTATGGGTGGAGTTGACTCTAAACCCCGCCCTCAAAAACAGAGGGCGGCTACAGGGTGCCTTTACGTGTCCAGTAACTTTTCCCCAATGCTCTATTTTGCGACGTAGATTGGATAGCCAGCTGGAATCGGCGAGGTAAGTGCGGCGGGTGTCTCCGGGGCAATCGCTTGAAACCCTGCGCGGGCCAGTCCATTTTTTGCGATGTCGCTTTTCATGAAATGTTCCCACACAAAACCGGTGCGCGCGTTTTCCGCCATCAGCATCATGATTCCGGCGTCGATGCCGAGCACGTCCTGGCTATACCAGTTGGTCAGCGGATTGAAGGCATCGACAAATCCATAGCGATGCCAGGCGCGCTCCTGATATTTGGTGTAGATCGTTCGCAACACGCGCAGGGTCGCTTCCGGCAGGAAGGGCAGCGAACCTCCCGCGGCGCACGGCACGATGCTGCCATCGAGAGGTCCCATCGCGGGAGGGCCGCCCCACACCGCGTAGCCGCGCGACGAATCGGACGCTGAGATTCCCCACAAGTCTTCGGTATAGTCGGGAAATTCGCGAGCCAGTTCCAGGCACCACAATTCGTGAACTTTTGAGGCGATTACGGAATTTACGAAATAGTCCGCGTATTTATCGCGCTTGCCGCGAAAATCAAACCACGCATGCGAATATTGATGCACGAACAGCGGCGCGTGCGAGCCGATGTAGCGGATGCCATTGAATTCGAAATAGGTTCGCGTCCACGCATCCCAGTTGGTCTTCGACATGACGTTCGCCGGCGACCCGATGCCCAGCAGATAGACCATCATCAGTTCGCTGTAAGCGTCCCAGCGGGCCTTGATAAATCCGTGCTCCGGCGTCCAGCCCATCGAGAGCGTTTTTTCTCCGTGCAGGAGCCAATTCCAATCCACGCGGTTGTATAGCGTGGTGGCCAAATCGCGGATCTCGGCGTCGTCGAAATACTCCCGGCAGGTGAGCACTCCACAGATGAACAGGCAGGTGTCGATGGAGGACACTTCGGATTGAAATACACGCTCGCCATTCTGGAAATTCAGGAAATGGCAAAAAAAGCCGTGTGCCTGCGGCACACGCGTGGCCACGAAACTAAGGGTATTGCGCACGCGCTCGCGGATTTTTCTTTTGTCCTCCCATCCGCGATGGTCGGCGATACACAGACCCGTCAATCCGAATCCCGTCGCGGCAATACTGGCCACGTTGCGAGAATCGGTTCCGTTGGCCTGGCTGCGGTCTTTCACCAGGCCCGTGTAAGGGCTCGCTTCGTCCCAAAAAAACTGGAAACACGCGCGCTCGACCTGTTCCAGGAAGCGGTCTTCCTCCAGCGTAAAACGATATTTGGTGGGGTCACTGCTGAACAGCGAGGAAATGGGGGTGAGAGGCAGCGCACTATTTTGCGGCGGAAACGGAGGTGCGGAATTCGGCCATGCGCTTGGCGCAAACACTCCAGATAAGGGCAGAGCACTTAGGGGAATTCCCAGCGCAAGACGCGAGGTCTGTCGAAGCCAGTCGCGACGCGAACGCCTCCCACGGTTCACCACGCGCTCCGCCGGGCACATCTCGGAACACTCGAACGCCCGATGGAGGGACAGGGCCGGGTTCTCCATTGCATACCGGGCAAGTTTACCGGAGACAGGAAAGCTGCGGAAATCCGATTTCTGGATGAACTCTAAAGCAGCACTCTAGCGATTCGCGCGGGAAGAAGGCACGTTCGGAAGGATTGGTGCCGGCGGAGAGAATCGAACTCTCGGCCTAGGGATTATGAGACCCTCGCTCTACCACTGAGCTACGCCGGCCTGGAGGCAACATTTCATGCTACGGAGTCTTCGTGGAAGCGTCAAGAGACCAGCGATGTCGCTGCGAACCGCTTCGCGTATTCCGCAGCTTGGTGGCGGAGATCCGTAGGAGAGGACCACTGCGGGTCCTAAAGAGTATTGGTAGCAGCGCGAACGGATCTGGTCGCGTGAGCGGCGCCACGATTTTAGCGTCACCCTTGAGTGAGAGTTCTAATTGCGCTAGTACTACTGTACCGTTGACCCTGCAGGTCCCCGATCCTATTCTGCTTCCGGTCACAGATAGGTTCACCGACGACGCGGGCGAAAGCCAGGCGAAAGTGCGGGCGCCTAGGTGTGTACCAATTAGCTACAGACCCCATGTCTGCGGCTACTTGACATTGGTGCGACTTCATATAGAGTCGCCTCCTCGGGTTTTCTTCCCTTGGGAGGCATCTCAATGTCACGTAGACTCGTAGTCCTGCTCCTGCCGATGGTGGTGTTGGTAGGGGCCATGGGCCTGAAGACAGCTGTTACCGCGCACGGCGACGGTTCGTTCATGATGGCGAACGGCGCAGCGCCGGTTCCGGTAGTGTCGAAAAATGGGCCAGATCCAGCTCCAACACCTTGGAGAAATGGACCAGACCCAGCACCAACGCCCTGGAGAAACGGGCCAGATCCGGCGCCAACACCTTGGAAGTAGGCCGGAACCGTTAATCTAGACTGTCGAACGTGACAGCGGACCAGGGCCCATTGACAAGGGTGAGATGCCTGGATCCGCAAGCTACGCGATACTCCTCCTAGGAACACTCCTAGAAGCTCTCGTGGTGGTGTGTGCGGTCCGCCGCAAAGTCCTGCGAAAATACTTCATTCTGAATTTGTACATGCTGCTGTGTGTGTTTGTGAGCTTCGGACGCTGCCACGTCATGACTCATGATGGCGTGAGCTCGCTCACTTATCGCTATTTTTACTTCTATTCGGACGCTCTGCTGACGATCGTTTTGTATTTCGGCCTGATCAGTTTGTACATTTCCGTCTTCGAGGAAATGAAAGTGGAACGGTATCTCCGCATCGGGGCGATCGTCCTACTGGCTGGAACCTGCTGGTTCACCTACGCGGTTGTCAGCCAATCCTCCCACCGCATGCTGACCTATTTCGCATTTGAGCTTTCACAGAACCTGTATTTCGTCGGCCTGGTTTTGACATATGTCCTGTGGGCCGCGGTTTTGAAGATGCGCCACACGCAAGCGTTGCTGGTGCAGTTGGTGCTTTCGCTCGGCATTTACTTCAGCGCTTACGCTGCGAGTTATTCTTTGTCGAATTTGCACCCAACCTTTTATTCCTATGTATCTTATATGGTCCCGGTCATTGGCTGCTTGCTGCCGCTATCGTGGGCGTATGCATTCTGGCGTGTACCGGAAGAAGCGCGCTTGTCGCCTCAACGGCTCGCTATGGCGGCGTCGCGATGATCGCCGCAATCATTCTCGTTTGCTCGGTCGCCTTTTTTCTGCAATTCTTCGTGCCGTATTGCCGCTCGTTGATTGCCAGCTCGGCGGCGCACGTGCTGTCTCCGGAAGTGCAGGATGTGACGGGCATCCGCACGCAGGCCGCGGGTGACGACTTTGCACGCGTGATGCAGCTGTTGATGCTTTGCCCGGACCGCCCAGAGGATCGAGGTGAGATCCGCGCCATAGGCTTGTATTTCCAGATGCTCAACGTGATGAAGGCGGCCCTGGGGCGGCTGACGCCTTCCGTGCAAGCGTGGGCGGAGAAAGAGCGCGGCCGGTGTACGTATTTCGCGGCTGTGGCGCTCGACCGGCGCGTGGCCTTCAGCCGCGATTTGCTGGCGCAGCAGATCGAAGCATAGACTCAACTCCCTTTCCGCAATCCTGGTTTTGATGTGGCCTGCCGCCGGATTCGCTATCTAATTGGCTACATCGCTCTGCAAATCTTTCCTTGATTTTCCTCCTTTGGTGGTATTCTCAACGCGTTCCCTCCTCACCGGAGTGGAAGCGTCCGCAGCGCAAAAACCACCGGTGACCAAGACATGCCCGCAGTGTGGCTGCGTGCTGCCTTCGAGCGCACGAGCCTGTAACTTCTGTGATTCCAATTTTCGCGCGGAGCCATCTTCGTTCGAAGATGGGCGCGAGTTCCCCGCTCCAAAAAGGAGCGCCGTCAGCAGCCATCAGGAGAACTGCGTCTCCTCGAAGAACCCACCGGATGAGGAACGGGGCGCGGTATGGCGTGGCGAGCTTGGCCAACGTGTCGAAGCCTATCGCGCACGGCGCGGCAAGCCGGCGCACGAAGTCGCGCAATCGCAGCTACCTTTCGGTGACCCCGCGGAGGAACGGCGGAGCGTTGCTGTCGCCGAACCTGCGGTAGCCGGCGATGACGAATTTTCGTTCACCATCGCGATCGGGCGTTACTCGCCGCCGGATGACAAACGCGACGGGCGAATGGTGATCGATGTTTCGGTGCCTCCCGGAGCGGAATCGGAAGAAGACGCGCCGATCGAAGCAGGACGGTCTAAACACTACGGACTTTACCCGGTGGCTTCGCTGGAAGACCGCCGCATCGCCGCGCTGATCGATGGAGCTTGCCTGTTGTTTGCGTACGGCGGATTCCTCGCATTATTCAGTTCGCTGGGAGGACAATTCACACTCAGCAAACTGACGGCAGCGGTTTACCTGGCGACGTTCGCGATCGTGTATCTGCAATATTTCGCGCTGTTCACGGTGTTTGGGGGCACGACGCCTGGGATGATGTTCAGGGGTTTGCAGGTGGCAAGTTTTTCGGGAGCGTCTCCGTCCCCGCGACAACTGCTGTTGCGGAGTATTGGCTATGTGCTCTCGGCGAGCGCATGCTTCACGGGATTTTTGTGGGCGTGGTGGGATGAAGACGCGCTCACCTGGCATGATCGGATTTCGCGGACTTATCTGAGCTCGCCTGCGACGCGAGCGCATATGCACGCGCACAGCATGGCGCAAGGCCACTAGAACTGGCCCAGAAATGGGGCGGCAAAACGCCCTCAGCGGCTGAAGCCGGGTTGGTAGCCCAGCACTTACGGCACGGCTGAAGAGTCTGTGTCGCGACTTGGGCCAGCGCCGGACCTTATCGGGTCTTCGGTACCCGGAAGCGTTGGGCGCTGGTCCTTGGCCCAATTTCGGTTGCTTAGCGTTTCTGTATTC
>Ga0073928_10001054_pt1 | contig 55782 bp, 55 predicted proteins | sample PaiPotPPA55metaG_FD_76969 | JGI IMG/M metagenome (GOLD analysis project Ga0073928, IMG submission 76969) | Iron sulfur acid spring bacterial and archeal communities from Banff, Canada, to study Microbial Dark Matter (Phase II) - Paint Pots PPA... ... | reverse complement strand
TGGGGGTGGGGCAGGGGCTGTTCGTCTCGCCCAACAACAGCGCGATCGTGGCCGCGGCGCCGGCAAGTCTGACCGGGGAGGCGGGAGGATTCCTCAACGTGACTCGTGCCTGCGGGGTGAGCGTGGGGGTTGCCGCGGCATCCTCGCTGCTCGCCTGGCGCCTCGCCGTGCTTACCGGCTCCGGCCACAACACGCTGCACGCTCCCGTGCATGAGCTCATCTCGGCGGGGCGCGATGTCATCGTGCTGCTGGCTGGCTTCGCCGCGCTCGCGGCCATCATCTCGCTCGCGCAGGCGCCAAGCAAACGCTCGTAGCCCGGATCGGAGCGTAAGCCGAGATCCGCAGGACGCGCCCCGGATGTCGCTTGCGCTCATCCGGGCTACGGTCACTCAGGCCGGGAGGGCGGCGATGGCTTCCACCTCGACCAGGAAATCGGGATGGGAGAGGCGGCGTACCTCGACCGTCGTGCTGGTCGGCAGCGCCGCCCCGAAATATTCCATGCGCACATCGACGTTCGCAAAGAATGCGTCGATGTCGGTTGTGAAGGTCTGGGTGCGGATGAGGTCGGCGAGGCTCGCGCCCGCCGCGGCCAGCGCCGTCTTGAGGTTCTCGCAGACTTGGCGGATCTGCTCGCGCATGTTGCCCTTGCCCACGATCTCGCCGGCGCTGTTGCGCGCGAGGAGGCCCGAGACGAAGATCAGGCGCCCCGGCACCACCGTGACCACCGGCGCATAGAGCAGGTGCCCGCCGACGATGCGCTTCGACAGACCCTCGGGGAAGATGTTCTTGCGATCCAGCATGATGCCTCCTTGCGGGTTGGGGATGTGTTTTGCCTCGTGTCGCTTCGTCATGGCGGTTCCGAGGCGTCCGCTGATTGTAGGGCGGGTTGAAACCCGCCCCTGCAAACGACGAGACTGGCGATCGCCTTGCGCTGAGGGAAAATGCTGCGATTATGCTCCCGCGAGCGGTGGAGGCTGCACGCATGAAGATCGAGGCGATCCATCACATCCCCATGCGGCCCGAGTTCAACAGCCCGTTCTCGGCGGCATATGCGATCGAAGGCGGCCGGCTCATCTTCTTCTCGGGCTGCTGCGCCATCCCGACCTATCACAAGCACCCCCACGATCCGGAGGAAGAGCGGCAGTGGCTTGCGCCCGACTTCCGCGCGCAGACCGAGCGCACCTTTGCCCACATCAAAGAGATCATGGACGCCGCGGGGGCGCGCATGACCGATATCCTCAAGCTCACCATTTTTACGACGGACATGGAAAGCCAGAACATCCTCAACGAGGTCTCCGCCCGCTATTTTGACCAGAACAGGCCGCCGGCGCGCACCCTGGTGGGAGTACCGACGCTGGCGCATCCGGGGATGCTGATCGAGATCGAGGGCGTTGCCGCCGCTCCCGCGCGGCCGGCGTAGCCCGCATGAGCGAAGCGACATGCGGGCCCCTTCCCGGATATCGCTGCGCTCATCCGGGCTACGCAGTGAGAACGCATACGAAAGAATGAGGCAACAGGAGAACATGATGAGCAGCGCCAGAGTACCGCTTACCCGCCGCGCAGTGGTTGGATCCGCCGCCGCCGGCACGCTCGCGGTCGCAATCCCGTTCGTGCGCCTCGCACGCGCCGCACCGGTGACGATCCGCTATGCCACTGGCGGCGGCATTGGCCCGAACGAGATGGAAACGATCATCTATCTCGACTGGATGCAGAAGAACGTGCTCAAGGGGTACGGCAAGGACTACACGGTCGACATGACCTTCACCCGCGGTACCCCGGAGGCCGGCACGCTGCTCGCCGCCGGGCAGGCCGACATGGCAACGCTCTCCTTTGCCGTCTTTGCCACCGCGGTGCTCAAGAGCATCGTGCCCGAGGGCATGACCATCGTCTCCGACAATTATCAGGACGGGCGCCCCGGCTATGCGCAGAATACGTTCTTCGTGCTTGCGGATTCTCCGATCAGATCCACCCAGGACCTCAAGGGCAAGAAAGTGGGAATCAACGCCTTCGGCTCGGCCGTCGATCTCGCGCTGCGCATCAAGCTCAAGAAGGATGGCATCGATCCGCGCAAGGACCTGACCATTGTAGAAGTCGCATTTCCGAACCAGGCGGCGGCGCTGCGGGAGAAGCGCATCGACTGCGGCATCCTGATCCTGCCGTTCATGGCGACGGAGCTGCGCAAGGGCGATCTGCGCGCGCTGTTCACGGGAGGGGATGCGTTTGGTCCCTATGCGGTAATCTTCCAGGTGGTCACCAACGCATTCCTGAAAAAGAATCCCGAGGCGGTGAAGTCGTACCTCGCGGACTATGTACGCGGCCTGCAGTGGTTCTCCGATCCGGCCAATCGCAAGAAGGCGATCGAGATCACGGCCGACTTCACCAAATCGCCGGCCGACGTCCTCGATTCCTATTTCATGACCAAGGGCGATTACTACCGCGACCCGCACGGATGCGTGGGCGCCAAGGTGATCCAGACGCCAATCGATGCCATGTACAGCGAAGGGCTGATCGACAAGCCGGTGAATGTTGCCGAGCATCTGAACATGGGGCTCCTGCCGTATCCCTGCTCGGCATGATCAGCATATGCGTCAAGAACCTCAACAAATCCTACCGGGTGCGTGAAGGGGATCTGCCCGCGCTCTCTGCCGTCGATATGGAAGTGGCGGAGGGAGAATTCGTCTCCATCGTCGGCCCGTCCGGCTGTGGCAAGAGCACGCTGCTTTATATCCTCGGAGGATTCATTCGCGCCGACAGCGGAGCGGTCGAGGTCGCCGGCAAACCGGTGACAGGTCCGGGCACCGACCGCGGAGTGGTGTTTCAGGAGTACGCGCTGTTTCCCTGGCTCACCGTGACCCAGAACATCCGCTACGGCCTGGAAATGACGGGAGTGGCACGGCGCGAGCGCGAGGAGAGGGTACGGGCGCTCGTGCGCACCATCGGGCTCGAAGGCTTCGAGCATCGGTTTCCGCGCGAGCTCTCGGGCGGCATGAAGCAGCGCGTGGCGATTGCGCGCACGCTCGCCTACGATCCGAACATTCTGCTCCTCGACGAGCCGTTCGGCGCGCTGGACGCCCAGACCCGCGAAACCATGCAAGACGAGCTCCTGCGCATCTGGCAGGCCACGCGGAAGACGGTTGTCATGGTCACCCACGACGTCAACGAAGCCGTCTATCTTTCCGAGCGCGTGCTGGTGATGTCCCAGCGACCAGGCCAAATGGTCGCTGAGTTTCGCATCGCGATCGATCGCAGCGGCAACCGGGAGACGACGATGCTCAACGCCGACTTCAATTCCGTGCGCAACGAGGTCTGGCTCGCCGTGCGCCGCCAGGTCGTCGCGGCCAGTGCCGCATGAGCGCAGTGCCAGCGGCGCGTCCAGGCGGAACGCAGCGGCGGTGGCTGCAGACGCCCTGGCGCTTCCTGCCGATCGCGATCGTGCTGCTCATCTGGCAGCTCGCCGTCGATCTCGATCTCGTCAACCGCGCATTCCTGCCGCCGGTCAATGCCGTGGCCGCGGCTCTCTGGGACATGACCCGCAATGGCGAGCTCGCCATCAACCTCGCGATCTCGGTCTATCGCGCGTTTGCCGGCCTCGCCATCGGCTCGATCCTCGGGATCGCCATCGGGCTGGCGATGGCAACCTCGCCGCAGGCGGATGGGTTCTTCGGCCCGTTGGTGGCAACCACCTATTCCCTTCCCAAGTCGTCGCTGATCCCGCTCTTCATCCTGTGGTTCGGCATCGGCGATGTGACCGATATCGTCTCGGTCGTTCTCGCGTGCCTGTTGCCGGTGATCGTGAGCACGTATCACGGCGTGAAATCCGTGCCGGCCTTGCTCGTCTGGAGCGCCAGAGCGATGGGAACGCCGCATTACCTCGTGCTGTGGCGCGTGCTGCTTCCCGGCGCGCTCCTTTCCATTTTCACCGGGATCCGCATCGCGCTCGGCTTTTGCTTCGTGCTGACGATCTCGGCGGAAATGATCGCGGCCAAAACCGGGCTCGGCAAGCTCATCTTCCTCTACGGCGAGAACGGCGCCTACGCCTACATGTTTGGCGGCATCCTCGCTGTCGTCATCATCGCCTACCTCGCTGACCGTTGGCTGCTGACGGTCATGCACTACGCCCTGCGCTGGCATGAATCGCTTCATACCCATCACCGCGCCCCCTGAGGCAGCGAGCGCGGCGCGGCGCGGCGTTGCCGCTCTCCGGGCGTTCCTCCTCTATGCCTATCCGCTCCTCCTCGTGCTCGCAGCCTGGGAGCTCGCCGGCTGGGCCGATCTCGTGCGACCGCTGTTTCTTCCCCGCGTCATCAGCGTAGCCCAGCAGTTCTGGCTGCTGCTCAGGGAAGGCGAGATCATCGCCCCGCTGCTCGTCAGTCTCTACCGCACGTTCCTGGGGCTGGCGATCGCGGTCGTCGCGGGTGTCATGGCGGGTCTTCTGATGGCACGATCGAAATGGGTAAATTGGTTTCTCGACCCGCTCATCTCAGTCGGTTTTCCCGCGCCCAAGATCGCGTTCGTGCCGATCTTCACGCTCTGGTTCGGCATCGATCACGTCTCCAATATCCTGCTCGTTGCGTTCAACTGCGTCTTTCCCATGATTGTGGCGACCTATCACGGTGCGGCGTCGGTGAGCCGCACCCTCGTCTGGTCCGCGGAGGCGATGGGCACCTCGGAACGGGCTATGCTCTATCGTATCGTGCTTCCTGCCGCGTTGCCGCACATTCTCAGCGGCGTGCGCGTGACGGTCCCGGTAGCATTGATCATCACTTTCACCACGGAGATGATCGCCGGGGGCGGAGGGGTCGGAGCCGCGCTAATGTTTGCCCAGCGTTTTTTTCAGACGCCCACCGTTTTCGTCTACATCCTGGTCATGCTGGCTACGGGGCTCATATTCGATCGCGCCATGCTGGTCTTGCGCCACCGGCTCATTCCCTGGCATGACGAGATAGAAGAGGTGTGAGCGGCGTCTTTGCATCGCGTAGGGGCGGTTTTCCAACCCGAGACGCCTTCGTAGCGGCGACCCATTGGGTCGCCCTGGATGCGCCGCGACATGCGGAACGAGGACGAGGCAATGCCTCGCCCCTACGAAGAGGGCCATGCGCAGCATCCGGAGACCCCTGGCGGATTTCACTGACGCTCACTCTGGGCTACGTGGAACGTCATGAGTAGCGCCGCAGAGGTCCTGGTCACCGGGGCCACCGGATTCATCGGCTCGGCCGTGGCAAAAGCACTTTGCCAGGCGGGCTTCGCGGTGCGCACCATCGCGCGGCCGACCAGCCCGCGCCACCATCTCGTCGGGCTTGATCTGGAGTTCTACGAGGGCGATCTGCGCGACCCGAGCGCGGTACGAGGAGCGATGGCCGGCGCTCAATATGTGTTTCACCTTGCTGCCGACTATCGGCTGTGGGCTCGCGACCCGTCGGAAATCCTGCAAAACAATATGCTTATCACCCGCAATGTCATGGAAGAGGCATTGCGCGTAAGACCGGAGCGCATCGTCTACACCAGCAGCGTTGCGACGCTTAAGCTTGATCAGCACGGGGGTGCTGCCGACGAGACAATGCCGCTTGCCCAAGAACGGGGCATCGGTGCTTACAAACGCAGCAAGATCGCAGCGGAGAGACTGGTGGAACGGCTGGTCGCCAAAGAGGGACTGCCCGCCGTCATCGTCAATCCGTCCACCCCCGTCGGGCCGCGCGACGTGCGGCCGACGCCGACCGGCCGCATCATCGTGGAAGCGGCCAAGGGGCGCATTCCCGCCTTTGTCGATACCGGGCTCAATCTGGTCCATGTAGACGATGTCGCCGCCGGACAGCTTGCCGCTCTGTATCGCGGCAGGATCGGCGAGCGCTACATCCTGGGCGGCAAGGACGTTCCGTTTGCGCAGATGCTGAAGGACATATCGGAGCTGGTCGGACGGCATGCGCCGCGCCTGCGCATCCCCCACGCGGTGGCGCTTCCCATTGCCTATGCCGCCGAAGGCCTGGCGCTTCTGACCGGAAAGGAGCCGTTCGCCAGCATCGATGCTGTCCGCATGGCCGCGCACTGCATGTATTTCAGCTCTCGCAAGGCCGAGCACGAGCTCGGCTTCCAGGCGCGGCCCTATATCGCGGGCCTCGACGACGCAATCCGCTGGTTTCGGGACGCCGACTACCTGCGGTGAGATCCACGGCGGACTCCGGTATCACCTGTAGGGCAGGCCAGCGAGCCGGCTAAAGCCGGCTCCGCTGGCGTAACCCGCCGTCTTCTGCGCAGATGCGCCAATGCGGTGGGTTACGCCACACAAGTCGGCTGCATGCAGCCGACTTGTGTAGCTAGCCAACCCTAGGCGTCCCGCGCGATCGGCTGTGAGGATTGCGGATGGTCCGCCCGGCCGAAATGGGTGCCCAGAAGCCGCCGGGCTTCGATCAGCCGGCTGCGCGCCACGATGTAGTCGGTGGTCAGGCGCAAGAGGTCGAGGCTCTGGCGCGGCCGGCGCAACAGGTGGCGCAGTATCGCGCCGATATCGGTGCTGCCGTCGCTGCACAGCCCCGCCAGCACCGAGGAAGGAACGCACCGATGGGCGGGATCGATGATCACGCGCAGCGCCGCGAATTCCAATCCGTAGAGGCGAGCAAACCGGGCCACGATGTGGGATTCGTTGTCGGTCGCTACGGCAAGCGACAGCGTATGCAAGTCGCTCTTGTGGGCGGCATGAACCAGCGGCTCATCGACTCCGAGTATGGGCGCGTAGCTCGCGTAAGGCACGAGCTCCAGGAGCCGGCTGGTCCACAGCGCGCTCGTGGGGATGAACTGGTCCCGGTCGATGATGCCGGAGGCGATGACCCAATCGCCGGCGTGATATTCGGGGGCCAATCCGCCGGCCAGCCCGAAGCTGATGATGCCCGCACATCCCGCCGCGACGGCCGCATGCAGCAGATCGGGCAATCCGCGTACCTTGTCGTGACAGACGACGATGGCATTCGGTCCGAAGGCGATGCGCGCCTCGAGCGTCAGCCCGACGATGACGATGACGGGTCGTGTACCTTCTCCGGCAATCGGAGCCGGGAGATGCGGTCTCGCTCTGAGATTGGACGAGGTCACCGACCTCACCGACGGCCCTGCGTCAACGCTCCATCCGCTACAGTGTAGCTCTTGCCGCGCCATTCGACTTCTCTGCCGAGGAAGCTCGTGAGAAAGATCGCGAATGCAATCGCGTCCTGTACCGGAATAAGCCAGTAGCGATGGCGTGGAAGCGCAAACGCCCGCTCGATCGCCCAACACAGCGCCACTCGGCAGGTCAGCGCAGCGCTGATGAGCAGGAACGATCCGCTTACTCCCAGCATGGCAGCAACGACCGAAAGGGCCAGCGGATGCATTAATATGGTTCCGACATAGCCGACCGGATCGATCGCCTGGATGGTGCGAGCCGCACGCAGCTGGCGTGCCCACAGCGCGCGAAAGTCGCGCTCGAAGCAAAGGTGACCGACGGTAAACCGCGAGACGACGACAGCGCGGCCGAGCGCGCGCACCGCGCTGCCGATCGCGTAGTCGTCAGCAAGCTCATCCACAAACGGGCGAAAGCCTCCGACCTGGGCCAGGACGTCCCGGTGCAGCGCAATGGTCGCCCCGAAGCACGGACGCGCCGCATTCAAGCTTACCGCCGCAATCGCGTTGGGCAGAAACTGCAGATTGATGCTCATCGCGGAAAGCTGCGCCCAGATGCCCCCTGCGGCAATGCCGTGATAGGCGCAGGTCACCGCGCCTACGCGCGGCTCCTGCAACTCGCCAACGAGGCTCCCGACGTAAAGCTGGTCAACGACGATGTCGCTGTCGGTGACCACTACGACGTCGTGCATCGCCGCCGCTTGCATGTTGATGAGATTCGAGATCTTGCGGTTCGATCCGTGCTCGGAAGAGTCGATCTTCAGGTCGATCTCGGGATGGCTGGTGGCTTGCAGGAGACGAATCACCGGGATCGCAGCATCATTTTCCAGCTGTACCCCACACACGACGTCGACGCGGCCAGGATAATCCTGGCGGCACAGTGAGGCGAGGCGACAGAACAGGCCGGGCTCGTTGCCGTGCAAGGGCCGCAGGATCGTCACTGCGGGAAACGGTGCGCGTGCCACCTTGCTGGCGCGCGGAAAACGCAGAACCAAAATAATGGCGGTCAGGTGATAGAGCGAGCCAAGCACCGCGCCGGCGGCGCAGATCTCAATGATCAGGCGTGCGAAGCTATGCTCAAAGACATCGGACATGTTTGTGCTCGGCGCCGAAAAAGCTGCCGCGGGCGCGCTTCCGTGTCGGGCAGCAGATATAGGGCGCGGGGTTAATAAGCGTAACAACCGAACCAAGCTATGTACAATACGTGGCCCCTCCGCGACGGCAAGGGGGTGCTCTCGACCCGCATGTACACGGGATGGTCGACGCCGTGGGTTGGCGTCTCCAAGAACCTGGTCGACATGCTGGGCGGGTCGCTCGCGGCCGTTCTCACCGCGGCCGTGGCGGTGCGGCTCGCATGGGCGGCCTGGGTGATCCCCCTTGCCGACAGCGCAGCTTGTGTGCTTTGCGTGCGGATGGTCTTTGGCGCGGGCGCACGCTAGTGTCTCTCTCGCGCCGGAAGCTGGTCAGCCGCTACGGATGCACGCGCGCCACCAACGTGGACGATGAGCAGAACCATGATGCGAACATTGTTTCTGCAGGCTCCTGCCTTTGACGGCTTCGACGGTGGTGCGGGCTCGCGCTACCAGGCCCGGCGGGAGATCCGCTCCTTCTGGTACCCGACATGGCTGGCGCAGACTGCCGCGTTGGTGCCCGACAGCAAGCTCGTGGACGCAACCCCGCATGGGATCGGCCTCGCACAGATCGCGCGCGAGGCGCCCCACTACGATCTTGCGGTGCTGCATACCTCGACGCCGTCCTTCGCCTCCGATGTCCGCGCCCTGGAGACATTGAAGGCCGCTAATCCCGCAATGAAGGCTGGCTTTGTCGGGGCGAAGGTGGCGGTCGAGCCTGCCGCCAGCCTCGCGGCATCTACCAGCATCGACTTCGTCGCCGGCAACGAGTTCGATTTGACTATCAGGGACATCGCGGAAGGAAGGGATTGGGCGCATATCCGCGGGATGTCGTATCGCGACCAGACGGCGGGTACGATCAGACACAATCCGCCGCGCGAAATCCTGGAGGACATGGATGTGCTGCCGTTCGTGTCTCCGGTCTACAAACGCGACCTCATCATCGAAAAATATTTCATTGGATATCTGCAGCATCCCTACCTTTCGCTCTACACCGGTCGGGGCTGCAAATCACGCTGCACGTTCTGCCTGTGGCCGCAGACGGTCGGCGGGCATCGTTATCGCACCCGCAGCGTCGGCAATGTGATCGAGGAGATCGCCTGGGCGCGCAGCGCAATGCCGCAGGTGAAGGAGTTCTTCTTCGATGATGACACCTTCACCGATGACCGGCCACGCACGGAGGCCATCGCGCGCGGGCTGGGCAAGATGGGCGTGACCTGGTCGTGCAATGCCAAAGCGAATGTGCCGCGCGAAACGCTGAAGATCATGCGCGATAACGGGCTGCGCCTCCTGCTGGTCGGCTATGAATCCGGCAACCAGCAGATCCTGTACAACATCAAGAAGGGCATGCGGGTCGACGTGGCGCGCGCGTTCACCAAGAGCTGTCACGAGCTCGGCATCACCATTCATGGCACGTTCATTCTCGGCCTGCCCGGAGAGACAAGGGAGACGATCGAGGAAACCATCCGTTTCGCGACCGAGATCAACCCGCATACGATACAGGTATCCATCGCCGCGCCCTATCCTGGCACGTACCTGCATCGGCAAGCGGTGGAGAACGGATGGCTCGACGAGGAGCACGCCGATCTGGTCGACGAAAGGGGCGTGCAGATTGCGCCGCTGCACTATCCCCACCTCGGTCATCAGGAGATCTTCCAGTCGGTCGAGGAATTCTATCGTAGCTTCTATTTTCGCGCGCCGAAAATCGCTTCGATCGTTTCGGAGATGGCCCGCCATCCGCAGACCGCATACCGCAGGCTGCGGGAGGGCGTTGAGTTTTTTCAGTTCCTGCGGCAGCGTCGAGAGCTCGCGCACTAGGCGCACGGCCGAAACCCGGCCGCAGCCGGCATGCAGTGCCGGCCCGCGTTAAGCTTTCGGTAATCATTGTGGCGCACCATCGCTGCGGCTGAGAATCCACGGGCGCCAATGTTCTACACTCTCGCAGCGGCGGCGAAGGCCAGCGGCTTAGGTGCGTCCGCGATTCGGACCGCCATCGAGCGCGGGCAGATTGCCGCGATCAAAGACCTGTTCGATGAATGGCAGGTGGAAGACAGCGAGCTTCACCGGCTGTACTTCCCGGTCGGGCCGGGTACCGCCAAACGCAATGAGGGCTCGAGCACTTCGTTCCCAAGCGGAACCAGGCTGGAAAGACAGATCGGAGCGCAACCCCAAGAGGCTGGGCCCGCGCTTCGACAGGGCTGTGACGCTGCTGCCCCTGAATCCGGTGACGCGGGTCGCGGCAAAGCAACGGGAGGCAGCGCGCCTGGAAGGCCAGGGACAGTCCCATGCTTACCCGCAGGCGCCGAAAACGACGGAACAGATGTTGAGCGCTCTCCTCTTGCGTCACAGCAGTGCGTGGCTCTGTTGGAAGAGCGGAGCGGAACAGACCGTCACGAAACTCAAGACGCGCGATTGCGGCTCTCGGCGCTTGATCACACGGATCGGATTGCCATCGGAAACGCATTGTTTTGGGAGAGCGAGATCAGAGTCGACGGTCGTCACGAGACGATGGATTCGGCACTACGTCCGCTCCCCAATCGACGCCCTGTGATCGTTCTCACCGGCGCGCTGCTGGTAGCGTTTTGCACAGGCTGGATTGGAGGCTTGGGCACGTACCACCTTTTCGGCCACAGCCTGGTCTCGGTCTTGAATGAGAACCGCACCTATTCGGCGCCGCCTTCGGGAAATCAAGTTGCGGCTGCGGAGAAGGAACGTCGCGACCTTGCTGCTGGCACATTGGTCACTGGAAAAATTGCGCCCCCAGCCGTCGCCGAAAACCGAGCAAGGCGGCGATACTCATCGACCCAGGGTATTCCGCAAGCACCGGAGGCGCGCACCAGCAAATTTGCATCGATCACGCGCCAGAATTCCACGGAAGGGACATTAGACAATCCCGGGGAGTCGTCGCTGGCCAGTGCACCCTACGCGACGAATAGCTTTTCCAGACGCATACCAGTACCCGAGACGAAGCCCACCACGGTTGAAGGCTGGACGGTGCGGAGCGTTTACAACGGCACCGTGGTTTTGGAGGGACCGGGCGGCGTCTGGACGGCAGCGCGCGGAGACACGGTGCCGGGACTCGGAAGGGTCGATTCGATCGTGCTCTGGGGCAGCCGCTGGATCGTGGCCACGACCAGAGGTCTCGTTACAACGCCATGAACCAACGTCTTCGCGGTCATCGAGCTATGCGATCATAGTAGTCCTGCAGGACGGCGACCACTTCGGGCCTGCTGAACTCCTGGGGAATCGTCTCGTGCTTGGCAAACATTTCACGCAGCCGCGTGCCTGAGATCTGAAGCCGGTGCTCCGGTCCGTGCGGGCAGGTTCGCGCCGTCGCCATGCCATCGCATTTGTAGCAGAAAAACGTGACGTCCATCTTGAGCGGTTGAATCATCAGGCTGCCGGGCGCGAGCGTGTCAAAGATATGGTGAGCGTCAAGGGGGCCGTAGTAGCTGCCGACGCCGGCATGGTCGCGCCCGATGATCAAGTAGGAACAGCCAAAATTCTGTCGAATCAATGCATGCAATAGCGCCTCGCGAGGGCCGGCGTAACGCATCTCGATCGGATAGCCGGCCTGGATGTAGGTATCGGGCACGAAATAGTGCTCGGTGAGCACATCGATCGCCTTGGTCCGCACGTCCGCGGGGATGTCGCCCGCCTTGAGCGCGCCCAGCACTTGATGGATGAGGACACCGTCGCAGACCTCGATTGCGACCTTCGCCAAGTACTCGTGACTCCGGTGCATGGGATTGCGCGTCTGAAACGCTGCGACGCGGCTCCAGCCCCTCTCGGCGAACAGCGCGCGCGTCTCGGCCGGACGGTAGTAGAGGCCCTTGTATTGCTGCGGGTACGTTCCCTCGCTCAGAGCCGTTACGCGGCCGCCCAGATTGACCTCGCCTTGCTCCATGACCTTGGCCACGCCCGGGTGCTTGGGGTCCACGGTGCGAAACACGTGCTGACACTCGAAAGATTTGTCGATCATATACTTTTCAGTGACTTCGAGCTCCCCCATGATCTCACTCGTCTCCTGGGCGACGAGGGCCACCGTTCCCTTGAGGGCGATGCGGTCGGCCAAGTCCTTGGCGCAGGAGAGGGTGATCGGGATCGGCCAGAATAGCCCGGCCGAGAGCTTCATATCGGCGCAACAGCTGCACCAGTCCTCGTGGCCCATGAAACCGGTCAGCGGAGTGTAGGCTCCCATCGCCAACATGAGGAAATCCGATGTCTCGCGGCTGGTCATCGGCACCTGGATGAGTTGCTGTGCGCGCCTGAGCCTCTCCTTGCGCTCGGTCTCGGGCAGCAGAAGCGGCCTGAGCTCGGCCCTGCCATGGGGCGGCACCAGCTTGGACATGAGCATGTTTCCCCGGGTCGTTCGATCCTCGTGTAGGCCATGAAATCGGGAGCGGAGCAATGGCGCGAGTGCCGGGTTGCAGCATACGGTGAAAAACTCAGGCTATGAGGTCATTTGCCGGATCGGCATAAACCGGACTCGTGCAGCCTGGCACGCCTGCGTTGCGTGTCTTGAAGCCTCTCAAAACTCTGCTAGATTGCGATTAAAGGGGACCATGCGGCCACATCCCGCAGAAGCAAGAACACCGATCGCGCATCCCTGCGGAGCCGCCCGATCTTCGATACGCAATCGGGCGATGCGGCAAGCGTGCGCTCGGCGATGCGATCGGGGCTCATCCGACACGGCAAGCGAGGCAGGCGGAGTGATGGAGCATCTCGGCGCTGAGGACCTTCACCAGCTGCAGCGGGCCTGGGAGCTCCATCACAGAGTCCTCACCTCGGAAGCGGTAGCCCGACATACGTTGTTTCGGCGAGAAACCCGGTGGCCCGGTTACTACTACCGCGCCGATCATCCGAAGTTGGACGACGCCGAGTGGCACGTTTTCACCGGCTCGGAATACGACGCAAAGACAGGTGAATGGCGCATGAGCAAGCTCCCGGTACATCACATCCTGCAGTGGGCGATGTGATTCGATCTTGCCATGGCGCTCGGTAAACGCTGATACACTTGGAGGGTTCACGCTGATATAGTTCTGCACTCAAGAGGTCGAGCTGGATTGCACGCGCAATCAGGACACGACCCAACGAGCTTATAAAAGGGGAGGAACATGAACGAGAAAGGCCAAGGCCTCAGCGAGGACCTGCTCGCGCTCATCATCGGGCTCGGGATCTTTGTCCTTGCCCTGGGCTTGCTCGGGGGCGTGGACCTTCTCGGTTGGGTGGTCACCACCGCCGTATGGACGGACCTGAGCAAGGCGCTGGCGCCGATATCGAAAGCGTACGCCTATTTGGGCGGTATCGGCTCTCTCGCCGCCACCTACGTGGGTATGCTGATGCTGATGACGGCAGGCGCCGCGGTTCTGCGCGTCGATATGAGACGCTTTGCCCTCGCGTTCACCGCGGTATTCTGGATCAGCTACATCTGCTGGATGATCGGCAGCTACGCCAATTTCGCAGCGAACACGCCGGCCGACATGCAAAAGTTCGGGATCAGCTGGTCGCTGCGGCTCACGGCCGAGGGCGGTTTTGTCATTGCCCTGATCGCGGGACTGATCGTCGGCAATTTCCTGCCTAAGCTAGCCGCGTGGATGAAGGAGGCAATTCGCCCGGAGATGTACATCAAGATCGCCATCGTCCTTCTTGGCGGCTTTCTTGGAATTGTCTCGGCAGAAAAGCTGAGCTTGGCGACCTCGCTCATGTTTCTCGGCCTCGCCTCGATCATCGTCGCCTATCTGATATTCTGGGCGGTGGTGTATTACGTCGCGCGCGTCTGGTTCAAATTCAGCCGGGAATGGGCTGCCCCATTGGCATCGGGGATTGCCGTCTGCGGCGTCTCGGCGGCAATCGCCACGGGAAGCGCGATTCGCGCGCGCCCGGTCGTGGCCGTCATGGTCTCGTCGCTGGTCGTGGTGTTTGCGGTGGTCGAGCTGCTTATTCTGCCGTTTGCAGCTTCCTATTTCCTCGACCAGCAGCCGATGGCGGCGGGCGCATGGATGGCGCTTTCGGTCAAGACCGACGGCGCAGCGGTCGCGAGCGGCGGCATTACCGAGGCGCTCATCCTGGGCAAGGCGGCGGCGCACGGGATCAAGTACCAGCCAGGTTGGATTATTGGGACAGCCGCGACCCTGAAGGTGTTCATCGACATCTTTATCGGGGTATGGGCATTCCTGCTCGCTTGGATCTGGACCAAGCACATCGATGTGCGCAAAGGCGAGACGGTAAGGGTTGCCGAGATCTGGGAGCGTTTTCCGAAGTTCATCATCGGCTATGTCGCAACCTTCCTTATCATCCTGTTCATGGCGCTCGCCGGTTCAACCGCGCTCACGGCGAAGGTCAAGGCGGCGATGTTCGAGGCCAACGCCTTCCGCGGCATCTTCTTCGTGCTGACGTTTTTCACCATCGGCGTCATGAGCAATTTCCGCCAGCTCTGGGCGGAGGGCATCGGCCGCTTGGCGGCGGTCTATCTGCTGTCTCTGTTCGGATTTGTAATCTGGGTCGGGTTGGCGATCTCGCTCATTTTCTTCGCCGGCGTGAAGCCGCCGCTGGTCACAGGCTGAGAGGGGAAGGCCATGTCGCAAAATGAAACCAAGCTAGCGGACGAGATGGGCAAGATGGCCCACGAGCCGCTCCTGCCCGTGGAGAAGAAGCTCATCGCCTGGAGCCTTGCGGTCGGCATCGTGCTCCTGGTCGTGCTCGCGGTGATCAGCCGGATGTTCATCTGAGGTCGATAGAGCCGGACTATTGCGATATGCAGTGAATCAATTTCCGCGCCGCAAGCGGGGGCGGCTATAATGGTTCGCGGCGCCGGGCGGGATTTATGCCCGTAAGGCCGGAATGGAGCTTGCCATGACCATGGAGCCGGGGAACGCCGCCTACGACATCGGTGAAGCCATCCCGTACGTCGACAGCCGAATCTACAGCGACCGCAACATCTTCGAGGAGGAGCTGGAGAGGATCTGGAAGAAAGTTTGGCTGGCCACGGTGCATGAATCCGAGCTGTCCGAGCCGCTGGATTTCCGCACCATGACGCTTGCGCGCGACCCCATCGTGATCGTGCGTGGCACGGACAATAAAGTGCGGGCGTTCCTCAATGTATGCCCCCATCGCGGCAATCTGATCCTGCGGCAACCATCAGGCAGCCTGACCGTCGCCGAGCCGTCCGGCAACGCCAATCACATGACCTGCATGTTCCACGCTTGGCAATACGACTGCTTCGGCAGATGCGTCGATATTCCCCGGGCGAAGGCGGGTTATCAGGATCGGTTGAGAAAGGAGGACATCTCGCTCAAGGAGCTGCCCTGCGAGGTTGCGCACGGCGGATTCGTCTGGGTGTCGCTGGATAGCAATGCCGGGCCGCTTTCCGAGTACATCGGCGAGGCCTTCGACATCATGAAACAGGAGCTCGATACCGAACCGCTTTCGATATTTCATTATCACAAGGCGATCATTCCCAGCAACTATAAGCTCTGGCACGACACGAACAGCGAATTCTACCACGATTACATGCACTACTTTAATCGCGCCACCAGCATGCAACAGAAGGGTTATTTCGAGCGGCAGTACACCGCCTTTCCCAACGGGCACTGCACGGTGGGTTCGATGGAGGTCAAATACGATGCGTACCAGGGAGCAGCGGACCGTGTGCTGTCATTTCCCGGCATGCCCCGCAACGGCTGGAAGATGGTCGATTTGTTTCCAGGCGCGACTTACAACATCCGCGGCTCCTCGTTGCGGGTCGACACCATGACTCCAATCGGTCCCGACCGCGTGATGATCGAATTCCGAGGTCTGGGTCTCAAAAGCGACTCGACCGATGACCAAGAGCAGCGCATCCGCGACCACAACACCATATGGGGGCCGTTCGGGCGCAACCTGCACGAGGATCTGCTGGGCATCACCGGGCAGGGCGTAGGCATGCAGCCGGGATCGACGCCGCGTCGCATCCTGCATGGGCGGCGGGAAAACAACACGATCCACGACGAGATCGGGATGCGACACTTCTACAAGGAGTGGTCACGGCGCATGGGGCGCTCGCCCAGCGACCCGTTCGCGCAAATGCCTATCGCCGCCGAATAGTTTTCGGCGTGCAAGAGAGCGGCAGGTGGGTGATGAGCATTATGGCGAAGCCCGAGCTGAAATCGCTGGACCAGGCTATTCGCGAGACCATCTATCGCGCGTCTCTGCTGCTCGACGATGAGAAGTTCAAGGACTGGCTCGCCTTGTGCGCGCCGGATTTCAACTATCGCATTACCACGTACAGCCCCGAGATCCGCAGGAACATGACGTGGTACCAGCAGGATGTGGCCGGCCTGCGGGGGATGATCGACATGCTGCCCAACCATAACACCGACCACGGTCGTCTGACGAGGCATGTGACGGTATACACCGTGGAGGCAGATGGCTCGCAAGGCGAGGCCAAGGCCGTGTCCTCGTTTGCGTGTTACCGGACCATGCTGGACGGCATCAACTCGCATATCGACTCGGGCGAGACGCAGCTGTTCATCATCGGGAAATACTATGACCGGTTCCGGATCGACCAGGATGGTCCGCGGTTTGTCGAGCGCAACGTGTTCCTGGACACACGTCGGCTCGACAAAGGGTCGCATTATCCGATCTGAACAGCTAGCCGCGCTGGTCGTCGATCAAAGCGGAAAAGGAGAGTGCAATTGGGTTGGCAGAGGCTTTGCTCTGCGCATGAGGTTGCGAGCGGACAGCTGACTGCCGTTGAAATTCACGGCCACAAGGTGCTGGTCACCCAGGTGGGCGGGTCATTCGTAGCGTTTCCTCCCCTTTGTCCGCACATGGCGGAACCGCTGGAGATCTCCGGGGTCTGCTCCGACGGCGTCCTTACATGCACCAAGCACATCTGGCAGTGGGACCTGCTGACGGGGGAAGCAAGAGGCGAGGCTGAGAAGCCGCTTCTTTACTATCCGGTCCGGGTGCAGGAGGGCGAGCTGTGGATCGATTTCGAGCGTGAGCTCGCCTACGAATATGATTGATCGCGGTTAGTTACGTTGCGCCCTTGAGGAGTACGCTCTGCTCGAGAAAGCTTTGCGTGATCATCCTCGCGAGGCGCTGCATCACCAGATACCCGGAGCGTGGATCCCGATCGAGGATCCCGAGCAGGGCTTCGCCTTCAATCTCGAACAGCCGGCATTGTTCGAGAGCCATGACCGTGGCGATGCGCCGCGGCTGATCGCCAAGGAGCGCTGCCCAGCCGAGAATGTCGCCGGCCCGGATGATCGTGCCCTGAGCCGCTGGCCGGCCGTCGCCGCCGAGAATGAACCGCAAGCGACCGACCGCGACCACGTACACGCTTCGCACCGGATCGCCGACCGAGTAGAGGGTTTCACCCTCCTCGACTGTCTTCGGCACTGCCGCCGCCGCGATCGCATGGAGGGTCGAGCTGGCGAGCCCGCGCAGGATGTCGGTGGAACCCAGTATGTCGATGCTGCCGGGCTCGGTCCGATCTGACTTCTTCCTTTGCCGCAAAGCTCGGCCTCCAAATCAGCTGAACCGGTCGTAGCGGATGTCGCGGACCGGAAGCTTGCCTTGGGTGATCAGCATCCTGATCGAGACGTCGACCAGTATCGGCGGGCCGGCGACATAGGCCACCCTCCCGCTAAATCTGCCGGCAAGGTCGCGTGCGGCGATCTCGTGCGGAAACCCGGATTCGAATTTCAGGGACGGATAGCGCTCGCAAATGTCGGAACCCGGGATCTCGTGGGACAGCACGGCCGTTATTGTGAGCGCGTTCGGAAATGCCTGTGCAAAGCGCGCCAGCTGGTCGAGATAGAACGCATCGGCAGCGGTCCGGATACCGAAATACACAGCTGCTTCGAAATGCTCGAAATGTCGCGAGGAACAGCCAATCTCAAGGATGGACATGATGGAGGCGATCCCGGAGCCGCCGCCGATGCACACGATGGTCCGCTGCTCCTGGGGCGTGAAAATAGCGCGGCCGAGAGGGCCAAACCATTCGATCGGATCGCCGGGTCTGGCATCGGAGAACAGCCATTGGGTGAATGCGCCATCGGATTTGCGCTTCACCACGAACGTTGCCTGCTGCACGGCCCCCGGATGATTGACCATGGAATAGCCGCGGAATCCGGCAATATGCGGAGCCCGCAAAACGACGAACTGCCCCGCGTCGAAGTCGAGCGGCGGGTCGAGGTCGATGGGAAGCTCGATCATGTCGGGTGCGAGAACGTCGAGGCGCCCCACAACGCCTCGACCGAATGATGGTCGAACCCGAGCTACGGATGCGAGATTCACGCTGCCCGGAATTTCGAAGCTCGAATCGCTGAGCGCACGGGCCTGACAGAGCAGCACCTCGTCCCGCTCAGGACGCAGGAAGGCTTTGCCAGGCGCGTCCCCCCAGTCGGCTACGACGACCCCTGCGAGGCGCCTGGCCTTGCAGGTTCCGCAGGTGCCGGTGCCACATTCGTAGGGAACCGCCACGCCTGCCCGCAGCGCGGCATAGAGCAGCGGCTCGTGGGGCTCGGCGTGGAAGCTGCAGCTGGAAATCTTCGAGCGCGCTTCGACCAGCGCCGCCCGCTTCGACATTGATCGCGGAGGCGAGAAGATGAGGTCCTGGCTCTCGCTCATCGGAGCCATGCAACCGGCTGCCCCCCGCAGCGGCCCTGATATGTGTGTCTGAGTGAGCAGTTTGGCATGTCAGCTCGGGTTGCGGATGCGCTTCGAATAGGCATCGATGAAGTCCGCCGCTGCCTTGCTGCCCCGTGCAAAGGATTTCATCGCCTCTTCGTGCAGCAGCGAGAGCACGCGCATCTTGATCAGGTTGGCATCGTCGTTCTCGATGACATCCTCGAGCCGGCGCGGTCGCGGCAGATTGACGTCGATCACCGAACGCACTTTTGCAGGCACGTTGGTCATGACCAGAATTTGATCTGCCAGGAAGATGGCCTCGTCGATGTCGGTGGTTACGAAGAAGGTGGTGCGGCGTGTCTCCTCATAGAGATTGGCGTAATATTCCTGCATCAGCTTTCTTGTCATGGCATCGAGGCCGCGAAACGGCTCGTCGAGAATCATGACGCTCGGCTCGTTGATCATCGCACGCGCGAGCTCGGCGCGCCGCTGCATTCCTCCCGAAAGCTGAGTCGGATATTTGCGGCGAAACGCGCCAAGCCCGACCTTGTCGAGCAGGAACTCGGCGCGCCTGCCCGGTTCACTCCCGCCTTCGGCGCGAGCCCGCGGCCCAAACATGATGTTGTCGTAGGTGGTCATCCACGGGAACAAGGCGGATTCCTGAAACAGGACGAGGCGATCGCGTCCCGGCTCCGTGACTGGCTTGCCGCGCATGGTGATGGCCCCCGAAGTCGGTCGCTCGAAGCCAGCCAGCAGCCGGATGAGCGTGCTCTTTCCGCATCCCGAGGGGCCGATCATCACCGTGAGCTTGCCCTCGAGAATGGGGAAGGTGCAATCGCGGATCACCGTTTTCGCGAACTTGGCATGGCCATACGACTTGCTTACGTCGAGCACTTCGATCTCGGCGCTGCGCGCGGTCCCGGTGTGCTCGGTCGAAACCGAGCCCAGTCCCCTGGAAGGCGTCGGCGTTGAGGCAAGGGTCATGCCAGTGCTCCAGTTCGCTCCATCACTGGTCACGCAGCCATGGGGTTACCAGCTCTCCCAGCTTGCGCAACAATGCGCTCGATATGTAGCCGGCGATCCCGATGCTGATCATGCCGACCACGATCTGCGTATAGGAGCCGCCGACGTAGGAATTCCAGATGAAGAACCCGAGGCCGCCGCCCTTTGCACCGCCCATGGATCCGGCGCTGCCGCCCCCGGAGATCATCTCGGCAGCGACCACAACGGCCCATGCAATTCCGATTCCCACGGTGGCGCCGACAACGATGGAGGGAATCGTGGCTGGCAGAATAATCCGGCGAAAGATATCCCAGCCCGATGAGCCCATCGAACGCGCTGCCTGGTAGTAGCGCACGTCGATTGTCTGGGCGCCGCCGATCACGTTGATCACCACCGTGTAGAACGCGCCGAGAAATGTAACGAACATGATGGACAATTCCTGCGTCGGCCAGAAGATGATGGCAGCCGGAACCCAAGCGAGCGGCGGAATCGGTCGCAGCACTTCGAATACCGGAAAGACAATCCCGGAGAACGTTCGGCTCACCGCCATGCCGAGGCCGAGCGGAATGCCCAGCAACATTGCAGCTAGGAAACCCAAGAACACGCGGCGCACGCTCAAGTACCAGCTGAACCAATAGCTCGGGTCGCGCATCAGATCGTTGAACGTGAAAACCACCCCGCTGGGTGCCGGCACCTGCGAAAGGCCTGTGCGGGAGGCGATCTCCCAAACCAGGATGAAGGCGACGACAGCGATGGTACCGCGCCAGAATTTGACGCTCACCAGGAGTTGAGCTGCCCGTTGTGTGAAGGCGCCAATCGTCGCCATTCAACGCTCCCTTTCGCCGGCGTCAAAGGCCTTGAGCGCTTCCTGGTGAACCGCTTCGACGGTCTCATCCAGGTATTCGCGAAACCGTTTTGCCGTAAGCACGCTGTAATCGCGGGGATGGGGAATATCGACGCTGACGATCTTCTTGGGCCGGCAAGGCCGGGTCGTCATGATTACAACGCGGTGTCCCAGGAAAATCGCCTCCTCCAGATCGTGGGTGATAAAGAAAATCGTAACTTGATTCCTGTCAAACGTCTCGAGCAGCGCCTCATGCATGACGGATTTGGTCAGCGAATCGAGTGCGCGGTACGGCTCATCGAGCAGCAGCACCTTGGGATCATTCATCAACGCGCGTGCGATCTCGACCCGGCGGCGCATGCCGGAGGAGATCTCCCCCGGGTAATTGCTTTCCAGGTTATGCAGCCCGGATTCGGCAAGCATGAATCGCGCTTTCTCAATCGCTGTCTTCCTGGTCAGCCGACCCTGCACGATGGGACCGAACGCGACGTTCTCGACGATGGTCTTCCAGGGAAACAGCGAGCCGTTCTGAAACACGACGATTCGATCCGGGCCGGGGTCCGCCTTCAGTCGTCCGGGACCGCACAGCAGGCTATCGTCGAGATGGATCGTCCCCGAGCTTATGCTGTGAAATCCGGCAATGGCGTTGAGCAGCGTGGTTTTTCCGCATCCGGATGGGCCGACGACGACCGTAATTTTCCCAGCGGGAACGTCGAAGGTGCAATCATCGACTGCGCGGACGCCGGCTGCTTCCGACCCGTAAATCTTGAGGACGTTGGCGATCCGGATTGCGCCTGTGCGCCGCTCCTGCTGCATCAGCGCGTTCGCGGCGACGTCCGGGCTGCCGCGCGATCGCGCCGGCTCGTAGTTCACTTTTCGGCCCCGATGGCGAGCTCGCGCGCCCGCCACTGCATGAGGTAATTGCCGAGCATGCGCACCCCGGCGCTGGTCAGGTAGCCGACTATACCGAGCGTGATCATACCGATGACCATGGTCGGGTATTGCACCATCGTATAGGAGGTGTTGATCAGATATCCGAGCCCGTATTGTCCCGAGACCATTTCGCCCGCGACCAGCGAAAACCAGGCGACCCCTACTGAAATCTGCAGGCCGGTGAAAATGAAAGGCATCGCGCCGGGCACGATGACATGCCAGAACACCTGACGCCTCTTCGCCCCGAGGCAATAGGCGGCGCGAACGAAAGACACGTCGATGGATTCGACCCCGAGCATTGTATTGAGGGTCGTGGCGTAGAAAGACGCAAGGAAAGTCAAAAACACGATAGGTGTTTCCGATCCCGCAAACATGATGATCGCGAGCGGAACCCAGGCAAGCGGCGGGATTGGCCGCAGCAGCTCAAATACAGGGAAAACGTAGTCCTTGAATCGCTGCGACCAACCAAGAAAAAGCCCGAGCGGTACGCCCGTCGCGGTTGCCAGCAGCAATGCAATGGATACGCGGCGCCAGCTCACCCATATGTGCTCATAATATTCCGGTGAGTAGATGGAGAGCCCGTACGTCGGATCCGGACTCAGCCATTCCGTTATTACCGCGGTCGGTCCAGGCATCTGCGAAAACCGGGGCAGCTTCCACACTTCAACGGTCAGGTACCAGAACCCGAGAAAAAGCGCGAAACCAACCAGCATCAGGTAGGGTCGCGGGCTGCGCAGCCATTGCGCCAGGCGAAAGCCTATTGATTCCAGGCGACCTGCTCTCTCGGTTGCCGAGACAGCCGGCGAGGAAGCAGGCGCGAGGCCGACGTTGACGTCTCCGGCGAAGGCAGACTGGAGGTCTTTCACGCGAGCCCTCAACTACGCCTCAGCTGCCCTGAGGTCGGTTATGAGGCGCCGATCCTGGAGCTTTCAGGAACCTGAATAGGCCGAATCGGGCAACGCCTTTACTTCGCCTACGGGGGCCGACAGCTTTCGGTTCTTCAGAGCCTCTTCGGCGAATGTTGGCACCACGGCTTCGGGACGGATGTCCGCCTTGATGCTCTTGATCCCGACCAGGAACTTGGCCGCCTTGGCAATCAGGTCCTTCGCCTGTGGCGTGAAGCCGTACGCCAGCACGATCCTCGTCGCCGTCCCGCCTTCCGACTTGGGATACGTGCCGTAGGCCGAGTACCACAGCGTCTTTTGCGGAAATCCGGTCGTTTGTTCGAGCGCCATTCCGGTTACCGACATGGCATTCTTCTCGTCCGCGAAATAGAGCTGTGCATCCAGCTCCGCCTCCAACCATGCTTTCACGATGTCAGGACGCTGCTCGATCAGGGCTCTTGGCATCACCATGAAGCCGCCATCGTTCTCGTCGACCGATGCGCCGGTTGCGACCTTGCGTGCAAGCTTGTCCAGCACCAGCCGCGACGTAGTCGGCTCCCACATCACCGCCGCATCGAGCTTGCCAGCGCGAAATCCGCTGGTGATGACCTCGATGCTCTGATTCAGATACTCGGATGGGGCGATCTTGAAGCGCTTGAACACCGCTTGGGCGAAGCGGTCGGTGCAACTCCCCTTCGGCACCGCAACGGTCTTGCCGTTGAGCCAGGCTATGGCCGCATCCGACGATTCGAATTGCGGTGCGTCGGTGCGCACCAGAAACGCGTTGCATTGATCATACCCGAGCCCGAGCACCGACACGATGCGGATATCGCGAACGTCGGCGTGGCTGGTAGACACGATCGCGGGCATGTCGCCGACGTAACCGACATCGACTTTGCCGGCGAGCATGCCGTTGACGATGATGGCGCCCTGCAGACCGATCTGAAAATCGACCTGCGAGCCGGCGGGCAGATATTTCTCATAGAACTTCTTGCCCCGCATGATCACGCCGGACCAGGATTCGGTGTAATAGGGTTGGTAGCCGATCACGAGATTGATCGGGCTTCCCGGCTTGCCGTAGTCCTTGACTTCTTCGCACCAGCCCTGCTGCGCCGATCCCAGCATGCAGCATGTGATCACTAGCAAGGTCGAAAGCAACGAGCGTGGGTCCGGAGCTCCCCGCACGCAAGAAGGCGTCAAGCTTGGCGCATGGCGGTGAAAACGCATTGTCTCCTCCCTCGGCCCGAGAGCACGAAGCTTCAAATCTGATGTGTTGTTTTTTCGTGAGCCTATGGACGGTGTCTCCCGCTGTCAAACCACCAGGGCAAATGAGGCAATTTCCCGCGGCTATCAACGAACCCCGCGCAATGGACGGGTAGTGGTAGTGGGCTCAGCGGACTCTGGAATCGCTGCTTCACGCACGTCTGCGAGCTGTTTGCGAAGCTATGACCAGGACTCGGACGACAGCAAATATCGTCAGCGAGACCCGAGGCGGTGACCGTGACGATGCGCGGGCCGCGTACCGCGCCCCCCGTTCGAAGCCTTGAGCGGCGTTGGCGGCATCAACTCGGGAATGGTCAAATTCCTTACCGCCTCGAGCATGGCCTTGGCCATTGGCAGCATCGGATCGCCCTCCACCCATATCAGCCCGACTTCCCGGACAACCTCAGGCTCAACGAGCTTGACGATTCGCGTCCCGGGAAATGCGCCAATAACCAGCTCAAAGTGGCTGGGAACCACCGTCACCACGCCGCCCTGCATGGTGTGGAACGCGAGGTTAACGATCGAATCCGACTCGATGAGCGGGGTGGGTGCCTTGCCAACCGAGGCGAATGCAGCATCGATGATCTGTCGCTCGTGCATGTGAGGCGCGAGCAGGCAAAGCGGCAAGCTCGCGGCGCTGGACCAGGTCGTTGCGCCGGCTGGAAAGCGCGCTTCATCCGGCACCAGTAGACTGAGATACTCCTTGTACAAGGGACGGCTGGTCAGGGGACGAGGCTGCTTCTGATCGATGTACGTGATCCCGACATCGAGCTCGAAATTGATCAATTTGACCCGCAGTTCCTCGAGTCCCAAAAAGCTTACGTCTACCTGCACGCCGGGGTGCAGCGTGAGAAAGCAAGCATTAATACGAGGCAATACTGGAGAGCTCGTCGGCATTGCTCCTAATCGAATTCGTCCCGACAGCGTCCTTTTGAGCACCGAGAGCTCTTGCAGCATGGCGTCTCTGTCCGCAAGAATTCGTTTGGACCACTCGATAACCCGAGTCCCTTCAGCCGTGAAGCCCTGAAACCGTTGGTGCCGCAGAACGATCGGGGTGCCGAACTCCGCTTCCAGCTGCTTGATGGCGTTTGAAAGACTCGGCTGCGAGACATTGCAATGCCGAGCCGCTCGGCTGAAATGCTGCTCCTGGGCGAGCGCCACCAGGTATTCGAGTTGGCGCAGGAACATTTTCGCTGTCCGGCAGGTGAGCGCCAATGCTCAACGGCTATCAATATACACGGAACTATGGCGCGTGGCTATCAGGATGGTGCGAGCCGGGTGCCAACCTGGTCGCGCGACCCATGCTCGCCCGCTCTTCTCAACTCTAAGTTGGGCCTGTGAACGCCAGAGTTGCGCTCGTCGCGGAAGAATTGATCGGCTGCATCGAGATTGGCGGTCTCCTGCTCGTCCCATCGTTAGGCGCGACAACACGCCAGCCAGAAATTTCTCGCCGCAGTTCAAGTGGTCTTGGTTATCATTCTCTCAACTGAACAGAGGCTCCAAGGGATAATCTGAGAATCTCGACTGAATGAGGATGACCAGCAAATCAATTCAGGTTTTCCGACGCACGCACCACGCAGCGAAAACCAATGTGGCAGGCCGAAGTGTCCACTGCCTCGCCTTGGCGCGCCGCGGGTCGATAGCGCAGGCAGTAGTTGGGCGCGCAAAGGTGTGAGCCGCCTTTCACCACCCGGCGAGCGATATGACCGTCGGGGCCGCTCGGTACGCAGCAGGATTTCTTGACACTTTCGGCGCGAGGCGACGTGAAGGAGCTCGCCGTCCACTCCCATGCGTTGCCGATCATGTCGTAGAGCCCGTAGCCATTCGGGGGGAAGGCGTCGACGGGAGAGGTGCCGTCAGATCCATCTGCCTTGAGGTTCTCCCAGGGGAATCGGCCCTGCCAGGTGTTCGCCATTGGCCGGCCCTCCGGAGCGGGCGCCTCGCCCCACGCATAAGTTGCGCCCTCCAGGCCACCGCGAGCCGCGAATTCCCATTCGGATTCGATCGGCAGCTCCTTTCCAGCCCAGGCAGCGTACGCACAGGCATCCTCGTAAGCGACATGAACCACCGGGTGGTCATCACGGCCGTCGACTGTGCTGTCCGGACCTTCGGGATGCCGCCAATCCGCCCCGGGCGCATATTCCCACCAGGCACGGTTGTCGCGCAGATTCACAGGGCCAGGGGGCTTCCTGAAAACCAGGGAGCCGGGCACCAGGAGAGATGGGTCGGCATCCGGGTACACGGCGGGATCGGGCGGCCGCTCGCAGCTCGTTACGTAACCTGTCGCATCAACAAACCTGCGAAACTTCCAATTGGTCACGGGATATTGGTCGATCCAAAACCCTTGCACGCTTTCCCGGTGAACCGGGCGCTCTTCCCGGTAGAACGCATTTGAGCCCATGAGGAGACTGCCACCGGGGATCCAGATCATGGATCCTCGGCTCGGTCGATCGGACGCAATATCCGCCTTCACATCGCCGGTGCACAGACGAGGTTGGCTTCCTGCGGAGCCTCCGCTCTGGTGTTGCATCAATGGCATGCGCCAGTCTTCTTCCGTGCGAGCACGAGTCTAGGCCCGCGCGTGGGGCCTCGGCACGAAGTCGAGCGCCGACCCAGCCGGTATGAGCTCTTCTCTCTTTTTGCTTTCCTCGAACTCCCAAACAATTCGCCGCGCGTGCTGCATCACCCACCACCGAACGTATCGCTGGTTAACCGGCTCTCGTTCTTTCGGATCCTCCATGAGGTGCGTGATGCGGGCAAAGCCCAGCGGCAGCTCGGGGTCGTGAAAGTGTTGCTGACGCTTGAAATTGATCTTGAAGTCTTTCCATTTAACGGCGTGCAATTCCTCATTAAGCCACACGATGCAGTCCTCTCGGTTCGAGTTTTCCTGCTTGCCCAAAAAGAACGGGCCCTGGTCTACGCCGTCGATGATCCGATCTCGCGGAGGTTCGCAACCGGCAAATCCCAGCAACGTGGTGAACATGTCGGTGACGTGCACCATTTCGTTGCTCTCGGTTCCCGGCTCGATTCGGCCAGGCCAGCGGATCAGAAGCGGCGTGCGAATGCCCCCTTCCGCCGAGCTGAAATACGAGCCGTCGAAAAAACCCGCCGTTCCTCGACCAGCGAGGTGATCCTCCGCTCCGTTGTCGCCGCAGTAAACAACGACGGTATTGTCGGCAATTCCAAGGTCGTCGAGCTTGTCGAGCAGCACGCCGAAGTCATGGTCGAGCATCAGCAGGCAATCACCCCAATCGCCGTTGGTGCTCTTGCCCGCAAACTCGTCGCGCGGGATCATCGGGAAGTGCAGTAGCGAGTGATTGAAATAGAGGAAGAACGGCTTGCCTGCCGCTGCGCTGCGCTCCATGAAATCGAGACCGCGCCGTTGATATTCGAGATCGCAGGTCTTTTTCATTTCCAAGCTGAGCTGCTGGGAAAGAATCGGCCTTACACCTTCGCCCTTTCGGCCCTCGTGCATGTACGAGTAGCCGTCGCGCTCCGCGACATAGTGGGGATCTTCGAGCCACATGCATTCGTCGTAGGTTCGAAGCGGTCCGTACCATTCATCAAAGCCGTGATCCGTCGGCCAGCGCCCATCTTCTGCCCCGATGTGCCACTTGCCCAGGCATGACGTTGCGTACCCAGCCTTGGACAGGATCTCGGCGATGGTTACCTCCCATCGCACGATACCGCCGGCATTGCCGCCCAATGCAATCGTGTGATTGCCGGAGCGGATCGGGTAGCGTCCCGTCATCAGGGCCGAACGGGTCGGCGTGCATTGCGGCTCGACGACATAGTGGGTCAGCTTGACACCCTCGGTCGCGAACTTGTCCGTGCGCTTGGTGTCCGCACCTCTGAGGATGCCGCCGCCGTAGCAGCCTAGCTCGCCCATGCCGAGGTTATCGACCTGGAAGAACAGAATGTTTGGTTTATCGGACGGCATTGATTACTCCCGGTTCGTCGCAGCCCCGATCGGATCGGCCCCAGGCGATGGCGCATGGCGGCGATTTTCGCCGCTTCGAGTCCATGCCGAGGCACTGCGATAAGCGAGATTAGTAACAGAGCGCCGCCGTGCCGAAACGGCGGAGTGGGGTTCGTGGTCGATTAGTTGCATAAATGCCCCGCAATTAATTGCCTTCCGGGGGCATGGGCTCCTGGCGCAATGAGCGCGGCCAATCAAGCAGGATAGTTCCGTACTCTCGCCCGAGCCCGGCGCGGAGTGGTACGGCCACTGCGCACCGCGTCTCATCCCTGGGCGAACACCGGTCTCGGGGCGAACACCGGGCGTGCCCCTTCGGAGTTGCTGAAGGAATGGACTCGGCCCACCCGGCAAGCTCTCTAAAAGCATTGAATTTCAAGAATTTCTCGCGTAATCCCTTGGCATAAGTCCTGCTCCTCTGAGGCGGTCTCAGGTCGGGAGCCGACATGCAGGTCTTCACCGCAGTGAGGGATGTTCCTAAACGGCTAAACGTGCCGCGCATCGAAACTGGTGGCGGACGCCCGTTGCTGCTGACCGAAGACATCCCCGCAATCGGCGGCGCGACGTCGTTGTTCGACACGCTGTCGCCCGCTGAGCGGGATACCCTTGTCCGCCGCGGGCGCCGCCGCGTGTTGTACCGCGGCCAGACGCTGTTCACCCAGGGCGCCCGTCACGACGGCATCTTCGTGATCGAGACCGGACGCATTCGCGTGTACTACACGGCGCCTTCTCAACGCGAGATCACGCTTGCCTATTGGCAGCCCGGAAATTTCGTCGGCGGTCCGGAGGTGTTCGGCGAAGGCGTGCATCAGTGGTCGGGCGTCGCGACCAGCAACAGCAGCGTGGTGCACCTGCCTGGTAAAGAGTTGCGCAGGCTTGTCGTCGAGATCCCAAACCTTGCGATCGGCCTGATCGAGGGCCTGACGTTCAAAGGGAAGTGCTATTCCGCACTGGCGCAAATGCTTGGTACGCGCTCGATCACCGAACGGCTCGCCCATCTGCTGCTTCATCTCGTCGAGTTTTATGGGGTGAAGGATCCCGACGGCGTCCTGATCGGCGCTGCCTTCACCCACGCGGACCTCGCTCATATGGTCGGCGCGACCCGGCAATGGGTGACCATCAGCCTCAAGCGACTCCACGACAAGAATGTTCTGCTGGTCCGCAGGTCAAAAATTATCGTGCGGCGACCTGACATCCTGCGGGACATGCAGGGCAGGAGGGCTGGCTTGCCTAAAGAAGTGGCGGTTGTTGATAAAAACTGCGAAAACGCTAGGCAGCAGGCTTTTGAGCGCGAATAGCTCATACGAAAAAAATTGCCGCCATTATTCGACTCGTCAAAGGCAAGCCTCGGCGGCTCGTGGGCGGCAGCGACCGGTTCATGGAACTACCGCTTCGTGCATATCGGGATTCTGCGACAGGAATATCGCTAGACTCACGATTTCGGCATCGCTCAGCCGGCGCGCAATCCTGTTCATCACCTGTTTTGGATCGTTGAGGCGCCGGCCCTCGCGGAAGTCGTTGAGCTCCTTGGCAATGTAGTAGTCCCGCTGACCGGCAACGCGTGGTGCGTTGCCGAGCAAGCGTTGCGACCCAGCGCTGTGGCAAGACAGGCAGGCCCGAATTCCAGTGTCGCCATGCAGCGCCAATTGTCGAGCGCGGGTCAGGTCGGGAGCGGCGTCTATCGTGGGTTTCGGCCAGGGTGGCGTTTGGCCCTCGAACCATTCGGCGACACGCGGAATGTCCGCCTCATCCAACTCGGTCGCTGTCTTCTGCATTTGGCCGCCATCGTTCTTGCGGCGCCCGGCCCGGAAGTCGAAGAGCTGCTTAATGATGTAAGGCTGCTTCTGCCCGGCGAGCCGCGGAAACTTGATGCGATTGCCGGCGCCATCCAAGCCATGACATTCACCACAGACATCCCACGGCTCGACGCCGGTCATATCCACCATGTCAGCGCGGCCGCGAACGATGAACGCCAGACCACTGAGCAGCAGCGTTGCCGTCCCTATCAAGAGGTATGGCGCCCGCCGTGCTGACAACCCTCGTACGCCTCAACGATTCTGTTGCTCGAAGGCCTTGAGGCTCTCGGAGCGAATGTGCGCGATGCATTGGCGCTTGAGCTCGGCGAAGGCTGGTTCCGCCGTTGCCTCGGGCAGTCGCGGCCGCGGCAGCTCCACGGCGAGATCGGCGATGATCCTTCCTGGGCTGGCGCTCATGATGAGGACACGGTCGGCAAGGAAAATCGCCTCATCGATGTCGTGCGTCACGAACAGAACCGTGGTAGCGAAATCGTTCCATATCTTCAGCAGGTTCTCCTGCATCATCACGCGGGTCTGGGCGTCGAGTGCGCCGAACGGCTCGTCCATCAGCAGCACGCGCGGGTAATTCGCGAGCGCACGTGCGATGCCGACGCGCTGCTGCATGCCGCCCGAGAGCTCGGCGGGATAGCGGTTGGCAAAGCGCGAAAGCCCGACCATGTCGAGAAACGTGTTGGCAACCGGCCCGGCGTCTTTGCCCGCGATCTTTGGACCGAAGGCGACGTTCTCCTTCACCGTTTTCCACGGAAAAAGCGAATATTGCTGAAATACCATGCCGCGATCCGGCCCTGGCTTCGTGATCAGCTCGCCATCGACACGGACCTCGCCGCGGTCGGGCCTGACGTAGCCTGCGACCGTATTGAGCAGGGTAGACTTGCCGCAGCCAGAAGGGCCGAGAATGCAGACAAACTCGCCTGGCTCGACGCGGATCGATGTTTCTTCGACGGCCTTGTGCGCCTGACGCCCCTTGCCGAACACGATGGACACCCGGTCGATCTCCACCAGTCCGGTGTGTACGCCCTTTCGGGCGGCGCGGGCCAAAGACTCCGGAGCGCCCTTCGCCGGCATGGAGACCACGCGATTCAGCATGGCGCGGTTTCCCGTATCCCTTCCAGACGCTTGCCAAGACCGACGTGGCTGTCGCGCGCGATCAGCAGGGTCGAGGCGGCAAGTGCCGCAAGCCCGAGCAGGCAGATGATCGACCCATAGGGCTCGATCGCAAACACGTCATAGGAGTCGAATCCAAGGACGGCCAAGCTGCCCACCCACGAGGGCGTAGCGCAATGCACTACCGAAAATACGGTGGCATTCGTGACGCTCGCGCAAACGACGCCCGCCCCGGTCAGAAGCTCGAACCCGACAGCCTGTATGCCTTGCCGCCGCCATGACCCCACACTGCGTCGGCCGAGCAGCAATCCGACATTGAGGCCGATCAGTGCGCCGGCCAGCGACAAGATGGCCAGCTTGTGCGGAATGATCGACAGGCTCCAATCGGCGATGCCGTGGCCATAGTCGTAATCCATGTATCCGGTTTCGATCAGCCATTCGTCGAGAATAATCGGTACCATGTCGGCCACCGAACGCGTGCCCGCGATGATGCGCAACACGTTCGAGATCCAGTTGTAAGGCGTCAGATAATTCGGCAGATGACCATATTGGATCATGACCGCGGCCAGAAGCAGCAGATAGAACGCGAGCGGAAAGCCGAGCGCGAACGCCATGACATAGGTCCGCAATCGTACTTGGCTTTTGGCGACGCATGCGCTGGCCCGCGCGGTGTGCCCGGCCTGACCGAGCGCCAGGGTGCTCATCGCGACTTCCTCTGCCAGGCAAGCAGCGGCTGCGTGATATAGCGCAACAGGAGCGTAGACATCGTGCCGAGGGCGCCGATCACCAGCATGCCCACCACGATGTCCGGATAGTTGATCAGGGAATAGGCGTTCCAGGTGAAATAACCGATGCCGTACTGGCCGGAGATGACCTCGCCGGCGAGCAGAGAGAACCACGACACGCCCATGCCGACCGCGAGCCCGGTTGCGATTGAAGGCAGCGCCCCCGGTATCACCACATGCCAGAATATGTGCAGCTGCGAGGCGCCCAGCGACTGTGCCGCACGCACCAGAACTTCCGGGGTTTGCTCGACTCCCTGGATCGTGTTCAACACAATGGGAAACAGCGCGCCGAGAAACGTAATATATATGATGGACGACTCCTCCGTCGGCCACATCAGGATGGAGAGCGGAATCCAAGCCACGGCTGGAATCGGCCGCAGGATTTCGATGTAGGGAATCACCATGTTGCGTATGGTTCTCGATCGACCCATCAAGATGCCAAGGCAAATGCCTAGCGCGGTCGCAAGCACGAACCCGATCATGATGCGCTCAACGCTGACCAGGATGTGGATGTAGAACTTTCGCTCATGCGCGTGCTTCATGAAAGACGCCGCTACTTGCAACGGCGCCGGCACATTGTCGAACCTGATGAACAAGTTCAGCTTGTAGGCGCAGGCGAGATGCCATAGCAGGATGCCAACGGCCAGCGAGACGAGCCTCACGGTCCAGCTCTGTGCCAACCCGCGCCAGTCGAAATCGCCAATCGCGCGAATGAAATCTCCTGCAACCGGGACCGGAGCCTGCTTCTCGCCCACGATCGGCGCGGCGTCGTGTTCGTAGTCCGGCGCGGCCCCTCCGGCGCGGGCCGGCATTGCCGCCGGTTCGACGCCGACGTCAGTCGCCAGGGCAAGCGTTGAGTTCTTCATCAGCACATTTTCTTTAAGTCCTGCCGCTCGTATTCCTGTGAACGACAAGACCGGACCCGCAGGCGTCGGCCCCGGGTCCGGAGGGTGCGGCAGCTAAGAGGAGAACGAGCCCCAGGCCTGGTCGAAGGTCACCACCGTACCGCCGACCTTCCTGGCATAGGCCTCCGCCTCGCGCTTGCGCAGAAAGGTCGAATACTCGTCGCCTGCCTTCACATAGAAAGCCGTCTTTCCGAACAGCTTGAGGCCGGTCTCCTTGTCATAGACGTAGGTGGCGTTGAGCTTGGAGCCCTCGGCATTGTACTGGGCGACTGCCTTGAGGAACGCGGTCATTGTTGGATAGGTCTTGATCCCTTCGCGGGCATGCCAGATTTCCATCGGCAATCCGGCATTGGCCTTCACCGGATCGACGATCTTGGCCTTGTCAGCCTCGTAATCGACGCCGAGCTCCTTGTAGGCCGCCTTGACGTAGTCTTCGGTGATCCAGGCATTGAAGTCGAGCGGCGGAATCTGCTGCTCGTTGGCCAGCACGGTGTGGTCCAGTTTCAGTGTATCGATCCAGCCCGGCTTGATCGTCGGATCCAGCGTGAGGAAGCCGCCATTGGAGAAGTAAAGGTACAGCACTTCCTTCTCCACTCCGGTCCATTTCTCCATCATCTCAACGGCCTGCATTGGATCGGCCTTGATCCATTTGCCGGCGTCGTAGACCGCCTCGATGAAGGCCACGACCAGCTCGGGATATTCCTTGGCGAAGTCTTCGCGCACCACCACGCCATGCAGATAGGGAATGCCGGTCTCGGAGCCGTCGTAAATCTTGCGGCCGGTGCCGCGGAATTCCATGATCTCCGACCAGGGACAGAAATCGGCGTGGGCATCGATCTTGCCCGTGGCGATGTTGGCGGCGCCGACCGCCGGGGCCTGATTTTTCATTTGATAAGCGCTGGCGGGGATGTTGGCGTCCTGCATCGCCTTGTACAGCATGCCCCAGGATGCCGAGCCGACCGGCGTCGACACCGATTTTCCCTTGAGGTCTTCAAGCGAATAGATCTCGGACTTGACCGGCACGACGATGCCGTTGCCGGAGCCCTTCAGATTGTAGCCGGTGCCGGCGACGTAGAGGCTGCGCAGGCTATTGGTGGCCTGGAATTTTGCGCCATTGACCAGCAACGGATAGTCGCCCATCACCCCGATGTTGAGCTTGTTGGCGAGCATCTGGTTGGTGATCGGTCCACCGGAGGAATAATCGCTCCAATTGATCTCATATTCGGCGTCCTGGTACTTGCCGGTCTTCGGCAGGTGTTTCGCCAGGAGCTTGAGCTCCTTGATCACGATCCCGCCGGTGTAGGTGTCGGTGCACATGCTCTGGTGGCCGATGTTGATCTGGATCGTCTTGGCCTCGGCCGAGCCGGCGAACACCAAAGCGATGGCTGTTGCGAGCAAAAGTCTCGATCGCGTCATATCCAGATCCTCGTTTTTCAAGCCCTAACTTGTTTTTTTGGCCTCAAACGGCCAGCGCAAACGGCGTGCCAACTCCTTAGGCCGGTCGGCCCGTACCGTAACAATTTGTATTTACTAGATAATTTGTATTATTTGAGGTTTTGCCAGCTTACAAAAGCAGCACGACTGCCCAGCGCTTAGGCGTTCGTGGAGGTTAAATGGGCTGCAGAAGGCAGAGGTGGTGAAGAGCAGCTTCGACTTGCTCGCGCTCCGTCGCGACTTCGGGGACGTGCAGGCCGAAGCCGCGAGCTGCCGTTCGGCGGCGGCCCTGTTCGATTTCAGCTTCATGTCGCGATTGCGCATCGAGGGCTCGGGCGCGAGCGCGTTGATTGCGAAATTGACGCCGCGGCGGATAGACGATCTGCCCTCAGGGCGTATCCGCTATGCCCTGCGCATCGATGAGGGCGGCCATGTGATCGGCGATCTCACCATCTGGCGCCTTGAAGCGGATTGTTTCGAAGTCTTCAGCGGCACCCGTGAGCAAGTTGCAGATGTGAAGACATTCGACGGACGGACAGTTTCGGTTCGCGAGCTCAGCAGCGATACCGCAATTCTGGCGGTGCAGGGTCCGGGGAGCTTGCGCGCCCTCTGCGCTGCAGGGTTTGCCGGGGCGCTTCGGGAGCTTCCCTACTTTGCCCACATGAGCGCGAGCATTGCCGGGGTGCCGTGCCGAATCGGACGGCTTGGCTATACGGGCGAGCGAGGGTTCGAGATCGTGCTGCCGCGCGACGCACGCGAGGCAATCTGGACGATACTGGCGAAGCACGCCCGTCCAGCAGGTTTCGCGGCGGCCGATATTCTGCGCATCGAAGCCGGATTTATCTTGTTCAGCAACGAGCTGCGATTCCCAGTATCAGCAGGGGAGCTCGGGCTCGACCGCTTCGCAGCCGAGCCCGCGCATCAAGCCACAGCTGAAGAGCAGAAGCAGAGGGTTCGTCTGCTGGGCTTTAGGGCGACGTGCGATCTCGATCCAATCCTGTGGCAGCCGTTGCGCTCCGACGCGAGCTTCCCGCCACCTCCCGGCGAGGTTCTGGTGACGTCTGCCTGTCGGAGTATTCTGGCCGGCGGCGTGCTCGGATTGGGCTATGCTCTTGCCGGTCCGGACAAGGCTCAGCTCAGTGATGATGCCGCAGGCTTGTTTCGGGACATTCGCGAAGTCTCCTTGCCATTCTACGATCCAAGGAAACGTATCCCGCGCGGAGCTTGGGGCGCCGACCTACTTCCCGAGCGCGAGCGCGTGCGTCATTCATTCCAATGATGATATCATTGCCGCGCTCTCTTTGACTTCGCCGTTTTGCTCCCCGTAGGCTTCCCGCCGCCAGCCCTGTGCGTCCAGCTCCGGAGCCCGTCATGTCTTCAGCAACGGCCCTGCAAGCGTCTGCGCCGCCGCGCAAGAAGGTCACAATTCCTTCGCTCATGAAAAAGATGAAGGAAGGCGCGGCGATCGTGCAGATGGCTGTGTACGATTATCGCAGCGCGGTCGTTGCCGATCGTCTGGGGATAGACATCCTCTGCGTCTCCGATACGGGCGGGATGGTGCTGTTCGGACACCGCAGCACGGTTTCGGTCAGCTTTGAAGAAGTGATGTTCATGGCACAGGCTGTCGATCGCGGGTCTCGATACGGCCTGCGGATGGTGGACATGCCGTACTGGAGCTTCCACGTCTCGCCTGAGCAGGCGGTCGAGAACGCCGGCAGGTTCGTCGCGCAGGCAAATGCCGAAGTGATGAAATGTGAGGGCAATCGCCACCACGTGCGCAATATCGAAGCCATCATCAAGGCGGGGATTCCCGTCCAGGGACACATCGGTATCACGCCCATGCGCATGGCGCAGCTTGGAGGCTTTATCGCACAGGGCAAGACGTCGGCACGAGCCCTCGAGCTTGTCGACGACGCTCGTCAGATGGTCGATGCCGGATGCTTCTCGATCATGTGCGAGGTAACGACCGAAGAAGTGTGCCAATTCCTGACCGAGACGCTCCCGGTCCCGGTGATCAGCCTGGGAGCAGGGAACAAGGCCCATGGCGTCCACATCATCAGCTCCGATCTTTTTCACTTGTACGAGGAGCACACGCCGAGGCATTCCAAGATCTACACGGATCTCATTCCCATCATCGAGGACGTCTATACGCGCTACATGAACGACGTACGGGCGCGCAGCTATCCCGGTCCCGAGCACACGGTGTACATGACGCCCAAGGAGCTCGAGCAGTTTGCTGCCAAGGCAGGCTGGACCAATCCGCCCATGGAGGCTGCGGTTCATCGCGAGACGAGCAAGCGTAAGCCGGCGCAGACGGCTGCCTAAGCGGGATCGGCCGTGATGCCTGCGTCCGGCTCTTCGCGTTGAGCCGAAACCGCGGTCTGTCGCGAGGCTGATGCATCGGGCCGCGATCAGGTTGAATTGAGCCAGCAAAGGAGCAGAAGGAGAGGTCTGGAGCAAAAAGACCCATACCATTGAGCAGGCCAGCAACAACAAGCTTCAAAGCTGGGGAGGAAAATCGTGGACAAGACGCCCACTCTCGTGCTCGACGGCAAGGCTCGGCAGATGATCGATCAGATGATCATCACCGAGCAACGGCATTTGGCGAAGCGCGGTGGCGAGGAGGCATGCGCCTGCCGGGAAGGCATGTTCCCGCGCGATACGACGGCCAGTCGCCGCGCGTTGCTTTTTGCTGCCGGTTCGAGCGCGGCCGCCGCGGCCGTGCTCGCAACTGCGGCAAGAGCCGCCGAGCGGAAAGCCCCGCCTGGAGCGGAATTCTTCGAGCCGCCTGCCGATCCGTCAAAGGAGCTGGGACGCGCAGTCGCCGCCGACGGAGGTTATGGATCCCGCTCCCAATTCGAGACGGAAGTGCGCTGGCGTTTTCCCACGGCGAATGAGTACACCTCCTGGAGCATGACCCCGCTCGACAAGACGGTCGGGACCATCACCCCCTCCGGTCTGCATTTCGAGCGCCATCACGGTGGGATCCCGACCATCGACCCATCGAGACACATGCTGTTTGTGCACGGCATGGTGCAGACGGCGAAGAAGTTCTCGATGGCGGACCTCAAACGCTTTCCTTATGTCGTCCGCAAGTATTTCATCGAATGCTCAGGCAACGGTCTGACGGAGTGGGTGAAGCCCACGCTGAAGACGGTGCAAGGAACGCACGGGCTGATCAGCACGTCGGAATGGACCGGCGTGCCGTTCGCCACCGTTGCCCGCGAGGTCGGCCTCAAGGAGGGCGCGGCCTGGGTCCTTGCGGAGGGCGCCGACGCTGCGGTCATGACGCGCAGCATTCCGCTTGAGAAAATGCTCAAGGACGCGATCCTCGCTTATGGACAGAACGGCGAAGCGATTCGGCCCGAGCAGGGCTATCCGCTGCGCCTGATCCTGCCGGGATGGGAGGGCAACACGCATATCAAATGGCTGCGGCGGCTCGAGCTGAGCGACAAGCCGTTCATGACCCGCGAGGAGACATCGAAGTACACCGACCTGATGGCGAATGGGAAGGCGCGGCAATTCACCTTCGAGATGGAAGCGAAGTCGGTCATCACCTTTCCTTCCGGGGAGATGAAGCTGCCTGGACCCGGCTTCTACAACATTACCGGCTTGGCCTGGTCCGGGCGCGGCCGCGTGCAATCGGTCGACGTATCGGTGGACGGCGGCAAGACCTGGCACCCGGCGCGCTTGGATACGGCGTCGGAGCCGATCTGCACCGTGAGGTTCAGTTTCCCGTGGCGCTGGAACGGGGAGCCTTCCGTCTTGCAGAGCCGCTGCACCGACGAGACCGGATACGTGCAGCCGACCCTGGCACAACTCACGGCGATCCGCGGCGCCAACGGTCCGTTCGGTTCCGTGTATCACCTGAACGGTATCCAGAGCTGGGCCGTGTCTGCGGATGGGAGCGTGAGCAATGTCCATGCGTGAGATTTGCTGCGCCGCGGTCTGCTTCGGTCTTGCGCTCGCCCCGCTGGACGTGCTCGGGCAGATGCAACAGCCGTCGTACGGCTTCGGGTCCGCCGCAACCCCGCAGGAGCTTGCGGCTTTCTCTGCCATCGCTCCTGACGGGGCCGGCCTGCCGTCCGGCAGCGGAGATGCTGCGAGGGGGGCGGCAGTCTATGCGGAGAAATGTGCCGCCTGCCATGGCACGCATCTCGAAGGCAATCCCGCAAAGGGCATCGGCGGCGACAAGCTGATCGGCGGACGCGGCAGCCTTGCCAGCAAGGCGCCGATCAAGACGGTCGAGAGCTATTGGCCGTACGCCACCACGCTGTTCGACTACGTCAAGCGCGCAATGCCATTCAACGCACCCGGATCTCTGAACGATGAGGACGTTTACAGCGTTGCCGCCTACATCCTCTCCGAGGCCAAGATCATCAAACCCGCGGATAAAATGAACGCGACGACGTTGCCAAAGGTACTGATGCCCAACCGGGATGGGTTCGAAGGAGACCCCCGCCCCGAGGTGCAGCTCTACAGGTAGGCGCTGCTTTGCGCTTCGTGAGGGTGCTGCAGGAGAAGGGATAGCGCTACCGACTCGCAAGTCTTCTTTTTTTCAGGGTCATTTCGGAGTGCAGGCAAGTCGGCGGTCCCGACTTTGCGCGCGAGCCTGGACCCTGATGAGTAAAGGAGCGCTGCAGCCATGCCGTCTGAACGCTTTGAGTTTGCCAACGCCGCCGGCGAGCGACTGGCCGCGTTGCTCGACCGCCCGAACGGGCAGCCCCGCGCCTATGCACTGTTCGCGCACTGCTTTACATGTGGCAAGGACAATCGCGCGGCCAAGCGCATTGCCGAGGCGCTTACCGCGCTTGGCATCGCCGTGCTGCGCTTTGACTTCACCGGGCTTGGCTCGAGCGAAGGCGAATTTGCCAATACCACCTTTTCCTCCAATGTAGCCGACGTGGTTGCTGCCGCCGCCGCGCTTCGAGCGCGCTGGCAGGCACCTGCGATCCTGATAGGGCACAGTCTCGGTGGGACTGCTGTGCTGGCGGCCGCCGCGGATCTGGAGGAAGCCCGAGCCGTGGTGACCATCAGTGCGCCCGCCGATCCCGCTCACGTCATCGGGCTGTTCAAGGACAGGGCGGCCGAGATCGGCACGGCGGAGGACATCGACGTCACGCTTGCCGGGCGATCGTTTCGGATCAGCCGCACCTTCCGCGACGACGTAAAGCAGCAACGGCTCGGCGAGCGGATTGCGAGCTTGCGCAAGGCCTTGCTTGTCTTCCACTCCCCGACCGATGAGATAGTGGGCATCGAGAATGCGAGCTTCATCTTCGCCGCTGCGAAGCACCCAAAGAGCTTCGTCTCGCTCACGGGGGCCGATCACCTGCTGAGCAAACGCAGCGACGCCTCCTATGTCGCCAACGTGATCCATGCCTGGGCCGAGCGGTATCTCGATGGATCCGAGGTCGCGCCTGCACTAGCGAAGGACTCGGAAGTCACGGTGCGTGAGACTCGGATGGGACGTTTCCAGCAGGAGATTACCGCGGGCAAACACCGGTTTCTGGCGGATGAGCCGGTCGAAGCTGGCGGTCTCGACAGCGGTCCGAATCCGTATGGTCTTCTCCTCGCCGGGCTCGGTGCCTGCACGTCGATGACCCTGCGGCTCTATGCCGAGCGCAAAGGCTTGCCGCTGGATCATGTGACGGTGCGGCTCAACCACTCGCGGATCCATGCCGCAGATTGCGAAAACTGCGAGACACAGGAGGGGATGCTGGATCGCATCGACCGCGCGATCACGCTCACCGGCGAGCTCAAACAGGAGGAGCGCAAGCGTCTTCTGGAAATTGCAGACAAGTGTCCGGTGCACCGCACGCTCACCTCGGAGATCGATATCAGAACGGTCGAGCAGCCGGAGGAAGGCTGACCCGAGGCTTGAGCGAAGATGGCTGGCGAGACGGTTAGCGTGAGCTGCATGCGTTGCGGGTGGATTCTCGGCGCCTCCTGCGTCAATGTTCCGGTAGGCGTGAGCCCGCCCACAAGATAGGCTTCACCCGCCGGGCGGGGCCGCCTGGAAGACAGCGGAACGCAACCGCAATCATCTCAGGGAGCAGACGAAATGAATCTCAGAAGCATCACCATCATCGCGGCCATTGCCCTTGCTTCGGCAGGGCCGGCCAATGCGTCCGATCTCCTCGTGACCCAGTACAAGAACGATCCCTCCGGCGCCCCGTACGGCATAGCGCTGGAGAAGGGCTTCTTCGCCGCTCATGGGATCGACATCACCGGGATCATTTCTGGCGCGGGCGGCGGCAGCTCGGTACGCAACGCCATTGCCAGCGACCTGGGTTATGGGGACGTCACCGCGGCGCCGGTCATTGCGGCGGCGGAGCAGGGTCAGGACGTCAAGATCGTCAGCATCACGGCGCGCTCGCTTGCTGACCTGGTAATGATCGTGATGCCCAACTCGCCGCTCAAGACCCCGGCCGACCTCAAGGGCAAAAAAATCGGCATCAGCAATCCGAAATCCCTGGGCGAGATGATGGGCGTCCTGGTCATGGAGCAGGCGGGGCTCAAGCAGGGCGACGTGCAGATGACGGCGCTCGGCAGCCTGAGCGGCGCGCTCACCGCCTTGGAGAATGGCGTGGTCGACGTGACCTCAATTCCCGTTATCCTGTTCCGCATCCGCGGCGGGGAAAGCAAATACCGCATTCTCATCGGCCCCAAGGACTTGCCGCTCATTCCCGCGCAGCTGGGTATGGCGACGAGCAAGGCGATGAAGGAATGGCCGGATAAGCTGCGCGCCATCGAGTTGGCACGCCGTGACGGCACCAAGTTCATCTACGAGCACACGGACGAGGCCATCCCGATACTCAGCAAGGTCTATGCTCCCCTGCCGCCGAACGACGTGGGAATCATGGTCAAGGACCTGATCGCTGCGAAATTCTGGACCGAGGGTCGGATCGAGATGCCGCTCCTTGAGAACACGGTGCACGCGATGAAAGGCGTGGGAATGCTGGAGAAGGACGTCGATCTGACAAAGATGGTCGACAGCTCGTTCCTGCCGCCCGATCTGCAAAAATGAGTTCTTCCGCCCGGGATCAGGAAATCCACGCCCGGCTTTCGGGCGTGACGCGGATCTACCCGAGTGCGGCCGGCACGCGGCCCGTGCATGCGCTCGGGCCGATCGATCTCGAGCTGCGGCGTGGAGAGTTTTTTGCGGTCGTAGGCCCATCCGGCTGCGGCAAGTCCACCCTGCTGGAGGTATTGGCCGGACTTCAGAAGCCCACGGCCGGCACGGTCATCTTCGAGGGCCGCCCGGTGAGCGGCGAGGTGCCTGACGGCATCGGCGTCGTGTTTCAGGAGGATGCGAGCTTCCCGTGGCTGACGGTGTGGGACAACACCGCGTTCGGACTGCGCCGCAGCGGCGTAGCTGCGGCAGAGATCCGGCGCCGGGTCGATGACGCGCTCGCCTTCATGGGATTGATGGACTTCGCCCGCGCCTATCCCGCGCAGCTTTCCGGCGGCATGCGCCAGCGTGTCTGCATTGCCCGCACGCTCGTGCTTCAGCCACACCTTATTCTGCTCGACGAGCCGTTTGGCGCGCTCGATGCGCAGACGCGGCTCCTCATGGGCGACGAGGTGCTGCGCCTCTGGCGCCGCACCGGGGCCACGATTCTCCTCATCACCCATGCGCTCGACGAAGCAGCAATGCTCTCCGACCGCATCGGTGCCATGTCGGCACGTCCAGGGCGCTTCCTCGATATTGTCGTGACCGGCTGGCCGCGGGAGCGCGACAGCAAGATTGTCGGGGATTCTGCATTCGGAGAGATCACCGGACGCCTGTGGGACAATCTGCGCGGCGAATCGATGAAGTCGTTGGGCTATTCCAAGATGGCGGCCGAATGAGCAGGGTGGGCTGGATCCGCCTTGCGGTCGTTGCGAGCGCCATTGCGCTGCTCGAGCTCTGCTGCCGAGCAGGGTTGATCGATACCCGCGTGGTGATCCCGCCCTCGCAAATGGCAGAAGCCCTGGTTCGTCTTTTGCTCTCGGGGCAGGCCAACCCGGAGATCGCCCGGACTTTCGGCATCGTCCTCATAGCTGCCGTCATTTCCGTAGCGGCTGGCTTTGCGCTTGGCCTCATCATTCATGCTCTGCCGCGGGTGCGGCAGGCTCTCGATCCGTTCTTCGCTACCTATTACGCGGTCCCGATCTTCATCTTCTATCCCGTGCTGATCGTGATCTTCGGGCTATCGGCCATGCCGATCGTGCTCATGGGGGTGGCGACCGCGCTCGTCGCGATGATCATCGCAACCCTCACCGGGCTCGATCGGGTGCCCCCGGTGCTCACCAAGGTGGCCCGCGTTCACCGCATGGGCAGGACAGCCACTGCGCTGCTTTTGAAATTACCGGCGGCGGCCCCGCATCTCTTCACCGGGGTCAAGCTCGCGGTCAGCTATGCGTTCATCGGCGTCATCGCCAGCGAGTTCATTCTCGCCCCCGCCGGACTGGGCCGGGTCATTTCCGACGCTTATACGGATTTCAATAATCGGCTGATGTACGCGCTGATGCTGCTGCTGATCATCGTAGCGACGCTGGTCAACATGCTGCTGCACGTGCTGGATCAGCGCTGGGCGGAGCGGCGCGGGATTGCGAAGGCATGACCGCGAGCAAACGGACGATAGACACGCTGATCATCCTGTTGGTCGTGCTGCTGGGATGGCAGGCGCTGCATCAGCTCGTCGGCGCGACCGCATTGCCCGGTCCGGTGCCGACGGTCGCTTATCTCGCCAACTTCGTGCCGACCAAGCGGTTTGCCGAGAATGCGTGGGCGACCCTCGTCTGCTTTTTCTACGCGCTGCTTCTGTCCTATGGGATCGGGCTCGCGATCGGCTTGTGGATGGGCGTTCACCGCCTGTCCGGAGCAGTCGGCGAGCCGATCCTGATCTCTCTCTACACGCTGCCCAAGGTCACGCTTTATCCCGTGGTGCTGCTGATATTCGGGCTCAGCGTTGCCGGCCGCACGACCTTCGGCGCCATGCACGGCGTGCTGCCTGTGGCGCTTCTGACCATGAGCGCGATCCGCAATATCCCACGCGTCTACTGGAAGTCGGCGCAAGCGCTGCATCTCTCGCGCGGCCAGACCATTGTTACCGTGCTTTTCCCGGCAACGCTGCCCGAGGTGGTCGCCGGTCTGCGAATTGGCTTCACCTTGACGCTCCTCGGGGTCCTGCTCGCTGAGATGTTTGCCGCCAAGAATGGATTAGGCTCTTTGATCATCAACGCCATGCAGCTCCTCCAAGGCGAGGAAATGCTTTCGGTTGCCCTGGTGCTGTTCGTATTTGCAGTGCTCGGCAACGCCCTGCTGCTGTGGATCGAGCATCAGCTGCATCGGCGGGTGTAGAGAGCTCGCCGATTCTACGGGCTGTTTGTAGGGTGGGTTAGCGGTGCTGGTCGGCTGCTCGCAGCCGACCTGCGCCGCGCAACCCACCACCTACGCACCTGCGGCGGAATGGTGGGTTACGCCGTACAAGTCGGCTGCTGGCCGCCTTGTGCGGCTAACCCACCCTACGGATCAACGCGAGCTGAAGACATGTCGCGTAGGCCGCGTTTGTTTGTAGATGGTTAACGGTGCTGGTCGGCTGCTCGCAGCCGACCTGCGCCGCGTAACCCACCACCCGCGCACCTGCGGCGGAATGGTGGGTTACGCCGTACAAGTCGGCTGCGGCCGCCTTGTGCGGCTAACCCACCCTACGGATCAACGCGAGCGTGGACGATGGCAGTTCCGCGATGGTTCGTGTGATGGTTGTGCCGGGCGACTGTCCAGCAGCAAAATTTTTGCCCGAATTGTAGACTTTCCGACAGACGGACCCTTGATTGGCGAAGCAAACAATGGTTCGAATAATGCAGCACGGGCCGCGGACCGATGTCCGGGGTGCGTCTTGCCCCTCGACATCAAACCTTCGACCCAAGGTCGCCGGCCAAGAATGCGGGCATGGATTTGCCCGCGGGCTTCGCCTCTGATTCGGAGGAGGCTAAGCTTGAGCTTGTGACGTGAGTGATAGTACCATGCCGAATTCACTCGATGTTGCTGTCCAGCGGAAACGGATCGAAGAGCTGCAACGATGCGGCCAAAGCACGCACGAAGCTGAAGCGCAGCTGCGAGTCATGCTGGAGGCGGTAAGCTGGCGTTCCCAGGCCGATGCGGTACCGCCCTTCAAAAAGCGCGTGCACGATCAACGGTCGCGCGAAACCTAGCTCAGGTTTTCAGCGAGCAACTCGCGCTCGGGCTGCAGGGCGGGCAAAAGGCGCGCCCGTGCGAGCCTCGTGTATCGCTCAAACCTCGCGAGCGTGCCCGCACGGACCGTTCCATCTTCCGCTAAGTGCCGAAATTAGGCCCTAGATTCACCCAATTGCGCGACATAGTCCGCAAGCAGGCAACTCCGGTTGGGGAATGGGGGCGTAGCGACAGCGCACGTTGATTGCGCGCGCTGACGCGAGCCAGGGGGGTCCTGATGCGCAGCAGATTTGTGCCGGCGGTGGCAATGGCCTCCGCTCTCCTTGCTTTCGCAGGGCTGGGGGCGGCAGTCGCCTGGCGGACCAACGGTTGGAACCTGCCCACCAGCCAAAAGCTTCGGGTTGCGACTCCCCCCTTGAACGACGGCGGCAAGAAGTTTTTTGCCGCCTTGAAGGAGGAAATTGCGACGCAGCGCATACCGATCCAGCTGTCGTTGGTGGAGACTGCGGATGTTGGGGCGAGCGCCCACGCACTGCGGGAGCAGAAGGTCGATGCGGCCGCGATCCGCAGTGACGACCCTGCTGCGGCGGAAGGGAAAACCCTGTTCGTTCTGAGGAATCTCTACGTGGCGCTGCTGGTTCCCGCTACCGCCTCGGTCAACAGCGTGTCAAAGCTGAAAGGCAAAAAGATCGCGGTTCTGATGAAGGGAACCGACCTCGATCCGATGGCCAAAGTCGTTCTCACTTATTACGGGATCGATGAGAAGCACACAGCCCGGCTCGGGCTGCAGGAGCTTCCTGCGGCTTTGCAACGCAAGCAGGTGTCGGCTGTGATGGTCGTTGGCTCTACCGGCGCCGGTCCCATCCTTGATGTCGTCGACGTATTTCGCAAGGTGACGAGGAGACCGCCGAATTTCGTCGACCTCTCCGAGGCGAAAGCGATAGCCGAACGCTTTGCGATCTATGATGAAGCCGAGATCAGCGTAGGCGCGTTCGGCGGCTCTCCTGCCGTGCCATCCGACAAGGTAGAGACGATATCGGCCAACGTGCTGCTGGTGTCCCAGCCGTCGCTGTCGAACCAGGTCGCCGGGGATTTGACGCAGCTGCTGCTCGCCACCAAGGCCAAGGTCGCCACCACATTGCCTGAAGCGGGGCAGCTTTCTGCGCCTTCGACCGACAACGACGAGCTGCTGCCGGTGCACCCCGGAACGCTCGCATTTCTCAATGGCACGCAAGCGAGCATGTTCGACGATCCGACCAATGTGATCCTGCTCATCTCCATGCTCCTTGGCTTGCTCGGATCGGTGGCCGCCTGGGTCAGGGCACTGCGCAAGAAGACGAAAAATCAGGAGATCAAACGCCAGATGCGGCGGTTGCCGCTTGTGCTGGCGGAGTCGAAGAGTGCGGACGGCGAGCAGCTCAATGCATTGGAGCAGGAGATCGGCGAGCTATCCGAATGGTTGTCGGAAAAGTTCATATCCGACCACCTCTCACTTGAGGATTTCCGAAATGCGGAGGCGAGGGTGGCGCATGTGAGAGCCGTGATCCAGGAGCGGCGCGCGAACGCGCCAGGAGCTCTTGCGGAGGTCCACCCTTCGCCCGCGCTTCAGCTTGAGGACACGGGCGTCCTCTACCGCCTGCCGGATCGCCAGCGCGACCAGGCTGTGATCATCGACAATGTCGCTCCCGATGACGCCAGCCGGCCCGGGCGCGTCCCTTCGGCCGCGGCTTAAAGCGCGTTTCGATGAGGTTGAATCACGATCGCTGCGTAGGGTGGGGTCGATCGTGCTCCGCTCACGCTTGGACGCGGGCGCGCCGCGCTATCCGGGTTACGATCTTCACTGTCTACGCCGCGAGATCACGTACGACTCGTCAAGGAACCAGAGGCCGCCGTGCTCGCGCAGCACGGCGCGCGTAGGCTCGAAGTAACGCCCGTCCGCCACGACTTGCGCGAGGCGGTCATCCTCGATTTGAGCCACATAAGTGGCTGCGTTCCAGGCGGCAAAAAGCGTCGATGTCCCGATCGATTGCTCGGAAATTTCGGTCGGCAACGTGTGCATCTCGTAGCGGAACAGGGAGCGATTATCCGCATAGGCATTGAAATTGAGGCTGCGGCCGGCGGGCCCGAGCTCCTGCTTCACTGCCTTGAGGATCTGGTGACGGTCATGAACGAACGGATTATCGCCCGGCCATACCTTGTAGATGATCTCCATTCCCGGATCATGGCCGCGGGAGTGAATCCCGATCAGCCGCCCGCCGGGTCCGATCGCGCGTGCGAGCGGTGCAACGACGCGCTTGGCCTTGAACTCCAGCGAAGCGCGTGCGCGATAGGGCTGTGAAGCTATGACGAGATCGTAATTCGCCATGGTGCCGCCCGGGCGCGGGATGATCGGATCGAGCAGGAATTTGTGATCTTCGCGGTAAAGCACGAGGACCACGGGTCGCTCGTAGACCGGGTTGCCGGTCTTCGGGCTCACGCCTGCCTTCCAGTTCTGCGACAGGAAAGGAACGAGGTCGGTTATTTGTTGCTCGAAGCGATAGGCCGAATCGCCCGCGAGCGGCACCTCGTGCCACACCAGGCTCGATGCGGCCGACAAGGATTTGACCGCGAGCCAGGGTGCATCCGCATAGGCCAGGTTGGTGAAAACCAGCACCGTGGCGGGATGCTCAAAGAAACGATCCGACATTTTCTGCAAGGCGAGCCGGACGTCTTCCAGGCTGATCTCCTTGCCGACCACATAGAATGGCGTGTGGGGAAAGCGATCATGCATCGCGCGCAGCACGCGGAGCATCACGGTGCCGTCGCCGACGCCGGCATCGAACACGCGCAGCGCCGGCGGACGCGGATGGACATTGGCCAGCTCGAGCACGACCCGACTCGCAACAACCCACTTTTCGCTGCAGGTGTGGACGAAAAGCAGATATTTCTGCCGGTTATCGAAGAAGCGGAAATTGCGCTGCGGATCGTCTCGGGCCAAGGCGGCCGGCGGGACCGCCATTGCCTGAGCGCCAGCGCCGGCATGGAGCTCCTGCGATGCGCGCGCCACGACAATTGTCCTGGCGGGCGACTGATCCCGGACCTTCATGGGCGGGCCTCCTGCGGGGGCGGCGCATCCGCCGTGCCCCCCACGTGTTGCACGTACCGGCCAATCTAATCAGCGAAGCAAGAGCGCATGCGGGCGTCAACCTCAATCATGCCGTGAGGCCGGCAGCTCACGCAGCACTGCGGCCGCAATCGCGGTCGTTCCGTCGCTGCCGCCGAATTCGCGTGGCCGCAGCCCCGCGCTGAAGGCACTGTCGACCGCGCGTTCTATGGTGCGCGCCGCCTGCGCAGCACCGTCGTGTCCGTGGCGATCCGCAAGCCAGTCAAGCATCATTGCGGCCGAGAGGATCATGGCGGCGGGATTGGCAATCCCCTTGCCCATGATGTCCGGCGCCGTCCCGTGGCAGGGCTGGAATACCGCGTGCCGATCGCCGATATCCGCTGAAGGCGCCATTCCCATTCCGCCGATCAGGCCGGCAGTAAGATCCGAGATGATGTCGCCGAACATGTTTTCCATCACCAGCACGTCGAACTCCCAGGGCTTGCGCACCAGCATGGCCGAACAGGCGTCGACGTAAAGCCGCTGGGTGCTCACGGCCGGATAGCGCGTCGCGCACTCGTCGAAGATCTTGCGAAAGAACGCATAGGCCTTGAATGCGTTCGCTTTGTCGACGCAGGCGAGGAGCCCTCTCCCGCCGCGCGCCTTGCGCCGCTGCGCCAAGCGGAAGGAAAACTCGAACAGACGCTCGCAAGTCTTTCGGGTGATCACAAGCGTCTCGCGCGCTTCGGTGTCGGTGACCACGCCCTTGCCCATGGAGGCAAACAGACCCTCGGTCGATTCCCGGATGACAATGAGATCGATGCCGCGCTCGGCCGCACCGACGATGGGGCTCGGAGTGTTCGGAACAAGCCGGCACGGTCGCACACCGGCATAGAGATCGAAAATGAAGCGCAGCTCCACTTGCGGCATGATCTCGGTATTGTCGGGATAGCGGATGTGGGGCAGCCCGCACGCACCGAGCAGGATGGCGTCGGCCTGCTCGCACAGCTTGACCGTCGTATCCGGAAGCGAGACGCCGGTATCACGATAGTGCCCGGCCCCCGCCGGCGCCTCGCTGAAGCGCAGCCGCAGGTCGGGATGCAATGCTGCGGCGGCTTGCAGGATTTGCACCGCCGGCGCCATGACCTCAGGGCCAATGCCGTCGCCGGCGAGCACGGCGATATGGAAGCTGTCATTGGCGCTCATGCGACGCGTCTACAACCGATGGGCGAGGGAAGCGAGGCGCCATTGTAAACAACAATGAATCTACAATGATCTTTCTCCCATAAGTTGAATTGGCCAATCACTGAGGCGCAAGCACGTGGCTTGCATCTGCCTCACGGAGGATTGCCGCCATTACAATCACCTCACCTCACCTCATCGCGCGAAGAACAAAGCCCGGCGCAGCAGCCCGCGCCGGGCTTTGAACGCAGTTCTGAAGGATGCCCCTTTTATACATGAGTCCCGATGCATTGTACAGCAAAATTTGTTTGGACCGAAGCGTACCCTGGCCCGCGCCGACGAGGTGATCGGCAGGGCCAGTGGCGAAGTCATGCCGCTTACGCAGTTGCCCCGGGTCGGGTGATGTCCCGATCGGCTGGCGTCGTCCGACTATCAAGTGCGACGCACGCAATCCATCACGGAGAGCCGAAATGGCCTATCATCTGGAAGGACGTCTACTCGAGGTTTGTGACTGCCGTGTCCTGTGTCCATGCTGGATTGGTGAGGACCCCGACAATGGCACCTGCGACACACAGTGTGAGAGCTATTCGCCGTTGGCGAAAGCCCGCAGTTTGGGGTCCGCCTCAATCTGCTTCAGGAATTCATCCGTTAAGTAGTTATTGGCGTTCGGTATCGTAGCTATTGTTCCAGTTGAATGCAGATACTCAGCGAGCGCGGTATGCCATTGATCAGCCTTGGATGGCCCTGCGCGTCTGTCGAAAAGCGATAGCTGCTCGGAAAGATCATAAATTGGTCGGCTGTCATAATCCTGTTCGATAAACTGATTGGGAAGATTTACGCCGCCTTGAGAATAAAATGCCTTCTGATACTTCATGGTCTCCGCCTTGTTCTTCTTCTGCCAAACAATGCTGCGCAAATAGACGGCTAATACCTTTGCCACTTCTGCCGGATGCTCTTTCGCGTAATCCGCGCGGGCTACAAGAGACGCACCTACCATCACGCCAGCCTCTTTGCCGTTGCAAATCGGTTTTGCGCCCGCCTTCTCCTGCAGTCGGAAACCATAAGGGGCCCAAGCGGCCGCTACAGTTCCGTTGCCGTTGGAGAACGCTGCAATCTCTTGCGCGGGTCCAAGATTCACGACCTTCATATCGTTCAAGCTCAGGCCCAGCTTTTTGAGGCATGCGATTGCCGCAAATTCGCCGGTGGAATTCGTAGACAACAGAATTTCTTCTCCTTTTAGAACGGATGGGTTCTTCTCTATCTTTTCTGCTTCGTTTCGCCTCGCAACCAGCAGCGTCACTGCGGACTCGTCGTTTGCAATCCCAATTGTGAGAATGTTGAAACGGGCTGCGCCGAGCACGGCGGGCGGGGAACCAGTTCCCCCGACGTCCCATGACTTGGAAGGCGCCGCAGCCATCTGCGGAGCCCCGGCGGGGAAGGTCGAAAATTGGGGATCCAGGTCCACGTCCTTCCACCAGCCCTTTTCGGTCGCGACGTAGAAGGGAAGCGACCAGTATAAAGCAGGCTGATAGCTCACGCCCACTTTGGTCTGGGCGTCGACTTGCAGTGTGGAAACGGCGACTGCAATTGCGACCGCAACTGGTCGAAGAGTTCCTCTGGATGCCATTGGTACCTCCCAATTTGAGAGTATTCACGTCGCTATGAAGCTTCGCGCAGGCCTAGCAAGCCAGCATCGGGCAAAACTGGCGGCTCGCTTATGGGTTTATTATGGCGCAGAAGACGCCAAAGTTGACTTCGTATACGCACAAATGACTCAAGACCCATCACCTCCTCGATCGGCGAGCGATTCCATCCCTCAGCCGCTCGGATAGAGGCGACGTCGACTACCTCGCGAATTCGACCCGGCCGTCCAGTCATGACAACCACACGATCCGCAAGGTACGCAGCTTCTTCGACACTATGGGTGATGAACAAAACTGTGCATGGCTGCACTCGCCTGACGCGGATTAGCTCCTCTTGCATTTCAGCTCGCGTTTGTGCGTCCAACGCACCAAAGGGCTCGTCCATCAGGAGCACGCCCGGTTCGACCGCATAAGCCCTCGCGATGCCCACACGCTGTTGCATGCCACCCGAGAGTTGATGGGGGTACGAGTCCTCATGGTCCTCGAGACCCATCAGCCGAACAAACTTGGCAACGAGCTCCTGGCGTTGCTCTTTAGGCGCTCTCCGGCATCGCAACCCGAACGCAATATTTTCGCAAACTGTCTTCCAAGGAAAAAGAGCAAACTGTTGGAAGACAACGGCGCGATCTGGCCCGGGACCTAGGATCGGCTTATCGCCCACAAAAACGCGACCGGAGGTCGGAAAATCCAGCCCCGCTGCCATACGCAGCAGAGTAGTTTTTCCACAGCCCGAGGGTCCCACGATCGCGATGAACTCCTGATCGACAATTGTCAGAGACAGTGGCTCCAGAGCCTTGTAGCTGCCGCCCCTTCGTTCGAATATGCGCGTGACCTGCTCAAAGCGGATGGAGCTCACTGTACCGCTCCTTGCCATGTGCGGAGGATGCCGCGCTGGATCATCAACAGTATCGTATCGATAGCAATTCCTACGAATCCTATGGCCGCCATTCCGGCCATAACGACCGCAGGGGCAACATCCCCCTGTCCCTGGACGATCAGGTATCCTACGCCTGAAGATACTACGATGAGTTCGGCACCTATGAGCGACTGCCAAGCAAGCCCAGCCGAGATGCGAAGCCCGGCGACGATCGAGGGCAAAGCACCAGGCAGAAGGACTTGCGCCATCAGTCTCAAATGACCAGCGCCGAGCGTTCGCGCCGCCTCAGTCAGATGCTGATCGACTAATCGCGCGCCACGGAATGAGTTGATCACGCACGGCGCAAAAGCGCCAGAGAATATGATCAGAATGGGTCCGCCAAACCCGGTGCCGAACCAAAGTGCGGCGAAAGGAACCCACGCAAGCGGCGCAACGAAACGCAAAGAATCGAAAAACGGACTGATCGCATAACGAAACGGAGCGTACCATCCCATCAATAACCCGGTAGGAATACCGGCCGCCGCTGCAAGGGCAAATCCCGCAAGGAAACGTTCCAAACTTGAAGTCAAATGTTGCTCAAGCGTGTAGCCCGCGAATGGGTGCACAGATATCTGATAGAGAGTGACTGCCACGTCCGAAGGAGAAGGCAGCACCCTCTTGGGTGCGAGGCCAGATGCCGATGCGAGAAACCAAACTCCAAAGAATGCAAGCAGGCCGATCGTCGATAATCCCAGAGATGTTCCGGAAGCGACGAGACGGCGGACAGTCGACGCGGAGTTCATTGCATTGGCCTCAGCCAGGGAAGCGCTACTCGCTCCAGTAGACCAAGCGCCTTCGTCATTGCCATGCCAGCAATCGCCACACAGGCCATCGCGATCACTATCATCCCGGGATAAATATCTTGCGCGGCGATCATGAGCACTCGGCCAAGTCCATAAAACGCCCCGACTAACTCGGCGGCGACGAGCGCCATCCAGGATGCTTGGAGCGAGATTCGTAGACCGCCGAAAATCATCGGCAGGGCTGCGGGAATGATCACTTCGCGCATCAGAATGCGCCTGTCCGCTCCGTATACCCGAGCAGCCGATAGTAAGGTTTGGTCGACAGATCGGACGCCAGTATATGTATTGATAAGAATGGGGACGAAAGCTGAAAACCAGATAACGAAGATTTTGGCCGAGTCACCAAGTCCAAACCAAACAATTGCAAGCGGGATCCAGGCGAGCGGTGGTATCGGCTTGATGAAGAAGAATATCGGGTTCAGCAAGGCTTCGGCTTTGCGGCTATAGCCCATGATCAAGCCCAACGGCATTCCGCACCCAATACCGCAAAAGAAACCGAGAAGAGCAAGCTTCATGCTGTGAAGCGCGTGCATGAGCAGCGTGCCACCTGCGTAGCCCGTCGTCAGGATCTGCAAGCCGGCAGAGTAGACCTCTCGAGGCGTCGGAAACCGGGTGGTATCGATTAAAGCGGAACTGCCAAACCAGATCGCAAGTGCGATAAGGACCGCTCCACCCCCGATCGTCAGCTGCATCGAGGGCCAGAGCGAAATGAGCCGTCGTTGTGGAGGCTGATGAGAGACGGCTGGAATGATAGCCCGCATGTTCTCCGTATTTGTCCAGAAAGGGGTGGAAGTGAGAACCCTTTCTCGCAATCAGAAAGGGCTGTTGTCCTACGAGACCGCACGCTTTCGCATCGGTTGCGATATGTGAGACGTTTGCAAGTCGCTCTCTGCTGCGAGCACCAGCTCATTTATTATCGTTCGTAACCGCTGTACTTGTGGCGGCGAGAGTTCTTTCTGAGGCACGCGAGGTTTGCCTAAATTGAGATCCGACCAAGCAGAGATAGCTTTGATCGATTGCGGCACACCGTTGTATTTGAAAAAGTAGAACAAAGGCTCGAGCCGCTGATAGAGCTTGCGGGCTTGCTCGGAATCTGGATTCTTTGCTGCTGCTCGGAACAAGGCAATACAGGAATTTGCGATTTTGGGGTGCATTCCTGCCTCCCACCCGACTGCACCAACGCGCATCGCATCCAGAATTTGATAATGGAACCCGCAGAACAGGTTGAAACGATCACCTGAGAGCGCCTTGATGTCGCGAATGCGAGTAACGTCCCCCGACGCTTCCTTCACCGATTGAATGCATTTGATGGAAGCCATTCGAGCGATCAGATCGGGTGTAAAGTCGAAGCGAGTGGTTCCCGGTATATTGTATAGGCAGATCTCCAAAGGGACTGCATTCGCAATCTCTTCATAATGACGATACGCTTCATCAAAGCCTATTGGAAAATACTGCTGCATCTCCAACATGAGACTTGTCGCCCCGCAATCCCGGGCTTGCTTGGCATATTCAATTGCCTGCCGTGTTGAAATCGCACCGATCCCGATATTGACCGCTACCCGGCCTGCAGCGACTCTCCCAACCGTCGAAGTGACTAGATGACGCTCCTTTTCTGTCAGATAAGGCCCTTCGCAGGTGCTGGCGATACACGTCAGCCCATCGACGCCAGCTTCAATCATCGCGGCGGCGTAGTCCGACAGTAGCGGAATTTGAATATCTCCCTTCGCATCAAAGGGCGTCATCAAGTAACAATATATTCCCCCTTTCCGCAGTGTTTTTTGCGCAGTGCCAGCATTCGTTGACATGATGACCTCCGGTGTAATGAAGACAGACAGTCTGGCACAATGATGCGCCCATCTTCTTACGAGTCAACGGCAAAATGCGGGAAAACGGAACGTTGGGTTCCGATTCAATGCATTGTTGCTCAAAATCCTGGATTACCATATTTCTATCAATAACCTGACTAATGGGCTACTGATACCGCCTCTTTGGAGAGCCCAACCTTGGTTCATGTTCGAAAAACGCCGAAGCCGCAAACGGCTCAACGTAGCCCGATGTCGGACGGCTCCCGGTCGACTGCATCACGAGTGCTGGAGCTACTCCATGCTGTTGCTCGCAATCCGCATCCGATGAAGCTGGAGGAAATAGCGACCGCGACTGGAATTCCGAAGCCGACTGCGCTGCGGATTCTGCAGAGTCTGGTCGCGGCTAATGCATTGTTACGTGATGCTGGCCCGAAGTTCTATTCGCCTGGGACCCGGCTAACCGATTTGGCAATCTCAGCACTTATCAATTCGCCGTTGCGGGCGGCACGCCATCTGATCCTACAGAATCTTGTCGACCAGATTGGGGAGACCTGCAATTTCACGACTCTGGATGGCAGCGACGTCACGTACATCGATCGCGTAGAATGTCGATGGCCGTTACGGCTCCAATTGCAGCCCGGGTCTCGTGTCCCGCTGCACTGCACTTCGAGTGGCAAGATATATCTGAGCGAAATGAGTGCACGGCAACGGCGCAGCATCCTAAGCGTTCCTCTAAAACGGTTTACGCCGAGAACGATCGTTGATCCGAAAGCGCTGGAGATCGAATTACGGCAAGTTAGAAAACGACGATTCTCGACCGACAACGAGGGTTTTCTGACCGGACTGATATCGGTGGCGGTCCCGGTCGTCGATCGCGTGCAAAGGGTGTTCGCGACAGTCGCTGTGCACGCACCTTCAGCACGACTATCATTGCGCGATGCACAAACTTACGTCCCGCTGCTTCGTGATGCTGCTGATCGACTAGCGGAGCTTTATTGAAACTCCCGTTGTCACCCGTACCTCAGGCCCTATCCTCACGGTGTAGGTCGGTTCCGCCGGGGTATTGAGGATGTCCCCGAGCCGCGCAACCGAGAAGCGGGCCTCGTGAGAGTTCCTGCCAGATCTGGGCAAGCCACAGTTCACTAAATTCTGAAGTCCCCCAATGCGCCTACAAAAGCTCGATGGCGATCGAGTGTCGGCCCAAATAAGCGCCGGTGCTCCGCCGGGCTCATGCGTCAAGACATTCCGATTTGCGTTGACGCTTTCGATCTGCATGTTATATTTTTGAAATTAAAAGTCTCATTATATGAGAATCTGCCGGCCAGCTGCTCCGGCACGCGTATGGAGAAAACGATGCGTGAGGTGTCGGTCGGCGCCGGGACCGTTGAGGCGAGAACGGCCCCGCACGGCGGGGTCGCCTCGGACGATCGTCGCGAAGCGATGCCGACGGCAACGACGCGGTGCTTTGCCATTCTTAATCTGGTCGCGCATTCGCCTGCGGCCGTCGATGTTGCGGACGTTATCGAAACCCTCGCGCTGCCAAAGGCGACCGCGTACCGCCTTGTCGACGGACTAGTGAGTTCGGGCTATCTCGTGCGCGAGCCGGCGCGCAAGCGTTTGACTGTGGGCTTCAAGCTTACCGATCTTGCCTTGAGTGCGATGAGTGCGTCGATGCGCGAGGCGAGCCGCCACGCAGTATTGCGGCGGCTTGCTCGTACCGTGAACGAAACTTGCAACATCGGCGCAATGCTAAACGGCGAAATTGTCTATCTCGACCGCGTGGAGGCCGAGCATTGGCCCTTGCGCCTGCATTTTGAGACGGGATCGCGCGTGCCCCTGCACGCCACTGCGATCGGCAAGCTCCATCTCGCTCTTGTACCAAGCCGCCTGCGCGGCACGCTGTTGAGGAGTATCGATCTTGCATCCTTTACTCCGAATACGATCATGGACCGGGCCGCACTCGAGACAGAGTTGAAGCGTATTCGCGAGGAGCGCGTGTCATTTGATCGTGAGGAGTCTCTGGTCGGCGTGATTTGTGCTGCCGTCCCGATTACACGCAAGAACGGTGAGCTGATGGCCGGTGTCGCAGTGCAGGCGCCGGCAGCGCGCTTGTCCCTCGAGCAGGCGAGGAAACATCTGCCGGCACTCCACCAAGCGGCGACGGAGCTGTCCAGCATCTTCGAATCGATAGCTAGACGCAGCTCGGCTGCGGCTCGACAGATTTTGCAACTGCCGCCGGCATAGAAGCCGACGGTGAAATACAGCGGGAGGGATCCATGCAAGGGACGCCACAGGATAGCGACAGGGGCATGTCGATCGGCAAAGTCGCCTTGG
>Ga0073928_10001053_pt1 | contig 55810 bp, 52 predicted proteins | sample PaiPotPPA55metaG_FD_76969 | JGI IMG/M metagenome (GOLD analysis project Ga0073928, IMG submission 76969) | Iron sulfur acid spring bacterial and archeal communities from Banff, Canada, to study Microbial Dark Matter (Phase II) - Paint Pots PPA... ... | reverse complement strand
TCCGACCGACCGGTTCGAGACCGCCAACCTTGTGGTTCACGCCCTGGGTTCCCCTAAGGTGGTCACGCCTCACGCCACCCCGCTTGCCACGCCGATCACGGCCACCAAGAAATCGATCGCGGTTTTGCCTTTCGTGGACATGAGCCCCGAGCGGGACCAGGAATACTTCACCGACGGCATCGCCGAGGAGATCCTCAACTCCTTGAACAAGGTGCAAGCGTTGCGCGTGGCCGCGCGCACGTCGTCCTTCGCCTTCAAGGGTAAGAACGAGGACATCGGCGAGATCGGGCGGAAGCTCAAGGTCGCCACCGTCCTGGAAGGCAGTGTGCGAAAGGCCGGGAACCGCCTCCGAGTCACGGCGCAGCTCGTAGACGTGGCGGGCGGCTACCACATCTGGTCTGAGCGCTACGACCGGGAGCTCGAGGACGTGTTCGCCGTGCAGGACGAGATCGCGGAGAACATTGTGCGGGCGCTCCGGGTCGTGCTGAGCGAGGACGAGCGGCGCGCCATCGAGACGATCCGCCCGGACAACGTGCAGGCGTACGACTACTACCTGCGCGGGCGGCAGTTCTTCCACCAGTTCCGCGAGAAAGGGCTGCAGTTCGCGCGGCGCATGTTCGCTCGGGCGATCGAGGTGGACCCCGAGTACGCGCGTGCCTTCGCCGGCGTGGCCGACTGCAGCTCGATGCTGTACCACTACTGGGACGCGAGCGAGGCAAACCTGGAGCAGGCAGACAGTGCAAGCCGCGACGCCTTGAAGCTCGACCCAGAGTTGGCTGAGGCGCACGCCTCGCGCGGCCTCGCGCTCACGTTGAGCCGGCAGTACGACGCGGCTCGGCAGGAGTTCGAGACCGCGATCCGGCTGGACCCCAAGCTTTACGAGGGCTACTACTACTTCGCGCTGGGCCGGTTTCAGCAGGGGAATCTGGCGGAAGCCGCTGAGCTGTTTGCGCAGGCGTCCGCCGTGCGCCCAGATGATTATCAGGCCCCCGGGCTAGTCGCCCTGTGTTACAGCGGCCTTGACCGAAAGTTGGAGGCCGAGGCGGCGTATCGCGCCACATTGCAGATCATCGAACGGCATCTGGAGCTCAATCCAGACGACGCGCGGGCCCTCTACCTTGGCGCAAGCGGGTGGTACCATTTGGGCGAGCCCGAAAGGAGCTTGGAGTGGGCGGCGCGAGCCGAGGCCCTGGACCCGGAGGACTCCGCGGTGCTCTATAACGTGGCGTGCGTGTACGCCCTTCATGGCCGCGCCAACGAGGCCGTTGCGTGTCTGGAAAGAGCGATTCACAACGGGTTCGGCCACCGGGCGTGGATTGAGACTGACCCGGACCTTGTGTCGCTCCACAACCTTCCGCGCTATCAGACACTTTTGACCACGCTGTAGCCGGGTAGCCGGGTAGCCGGGTAGCCGGGTAGCCGAGTAGGCGGCCCCCGAGCCGACTCGGCGACGCCAAGCCGTTCGTCCCCGCCGCACGCCACTCCCGAACGATCCACGTTACTGTACACGACTGTATGGTGTACATCTCGGGGCGCTCACCTTTGGCGGCCGCACTGTTAGAGCGATTGCGTATCACCGATAGGGAGGGGTTTTGAAGGTCATGAGGCACCGTTTCTGGATCTATATAGGCGTCGCTAGTGCGATCGCCACTGTTGCGCTGAGTAGCGCGAGGCTGGCAAACGCTCAATCCACCATGACGGTGGACTCCGTCATTGCTCGCAACATCGCGGCGCGGGGTGGGCTGGACCGCATCCGGGCAGTCCAATCCGAGCGTCTCAACGGGCAGATTCGCATCGGACCTGGCGCCCAAGGCCCGCTCGTTCTCGAGCTCAAGCGCCCGAATCACATGCGCATGGAGATGACGCTCGTCGACAAGGTCATCCTGCGCGGCTACGATGGGCGTGTCGGGTGGAGCGTGAACCCATTCTCCAAGCACCCGGTGCCGCAGGTCATGTCGGCCGATGACGCCAGGAACGCCGCGGCCGAGGCCGACATCGACGGACCGCTCGTGGACTACGCCGCCAAAGGAAACAAGATCGAGCTGCTCGGGCTCGACACGCTAGGCGTCAGAACGGCCTACAGGCTCAGAGTCACGATGTCCAACGGTGACGTGGACACGTACTACGTGGACTCGCACAGCTACCTGATCATCAAGTGGGAAGGCGCGCGCATGATCAGCGGCTCGCCTAGCCAGCTGGAATCCATCTTCACTAACTACAAACCAGTCAACGGCATCATGTTCCCCTTCCGAGTCACGTCGTACACAAAAGGGGAGTCGCAGTCTCAAGAGCTGGTGTTCGAGACCATCTCCGTCAACGACGAGCTACCAGACACGCGCTTCGCCATGCCGGACTCGACCGCTGGGAAGTAGCGCTTGAGCGCCAAAAAGTGGCGCTCGTATAGATGCCAGCTCGCGACCCCGGCTGCCGCGGTCAACGGGGTCGCGATCGCGAAAAAGACGACCTGACGCAGCAGGATCGTGCCCGCTACGAGCGGCACGCGATCCACTAGCGCGTACACCGGGCCGAACTTGAGCATCATCGGCAGGTGAAAGATGTACATCCCATAGCTGTACTTGCCGAAGAACCGAAATACAGGACGAGTGGTTACGCGATCGGCCCACCCGGCGGCCGCCGCCCCCACGAGCGCGGCAAAGCACAACGCTACGGCGCTGTACCCGATCGTGAGATGCACGGGCTCTAGCTTCGGCCACGACCGCGCCATGAAGAAGCTCACTATCGCAACTGCGCCAGCCAGCACCCCCGTCCTGACGATCCCTGTCCTGTAGCGGCCGAGCCCGCCGGGCTGCCGTATCAGAACCGCCAGCGCGCCGCCCGCGGCCAACGTATCCATGCGGGTCCACACGAACGAGCCGACCCACGGGGCGCTGCCGACGGCGATCGTCACCGCTCGGCCGATCAGCGCGCCCACTACGCACAACACGCAGACGCGCAGCAGCTGGCGCGACGACAGCGCAAACACCACCGCCGGCCACACCAGGTAGAACTGCTCCTCCACAGCTAGCGACCAGAAATGCCCCGTGTTGTAAGGGGTCGCCCCAGGTCGCTTCCAGATGAAATTGGTCCCGTGTAGCCAGTACCACGCCTGGTTGTGGCGCAAAGCGTCAAAGGCTGGACTGCCCTCGGGGCGAAGCAGCGGCAGCACCAGCAGCAGCACCACCACTGTGCCGTAGTACAGCGGAATCACACGCAGCGCGCGCCGCACATAGAAGTTGCGCACTCGGTGCGGAGCGTCCCGTGCGTCAAGCAGCACGCCGGTGATGAGGAAACCGGAGAGGACGAAAAAGAGGTCCAGCCCCGTGTAGCCCAGTAGCAACACCGAGTGCACGGCCTCGTCCGCGGCGTTCGCGTGCGACACGAGCGCAAAGTGCGCCAGCAGCACCAGCACCATCGCGACGCCTCGGACGCCGTCCAGCCCAGGCACTCTATGTTCGGCGCGGTGCTCAGTCATGTCCGGCGATAAGTTATCTCCGTGCGTCCTGACACCAAGCAGGGGTTCCACTTCGGGGCAAACTTCCTGTTCGCGCCAGCTGCCGCGCTGGAGCCGGCGGCCGTGCTGCAGTTCCAGCAAAAGCTTGCCGAAACGAGCAGCGCGCTGGTGTTCGATCAGGTGCAGCGCACGCCAGCCGGATCGCTGCTGGTGCGGCAGATGTTGCCCCTCCAGGTCACTATCGGACTCGTGGGGCCAGGCATCGGTCAGCTCCTCATCGCCGCGCCGCAGCCCAACCGCCCGCTGGTGAGCTTCATCGAGGACTCAGAGATGGTGGTCCAGGCGTATCGCCGGACGTGGCCGGGCCCCATCCAGCTCGTGCGACGTGACTGTACGCTGCGCTACCTGTACGCGGTGCGTGAGGGACACGCCATGCAGTTCCTATGGGAGAGGCGGCTGCACCAAACGGAATCCGCGCTGGCCGCGCTTGGCCGCCCAGTGCTGGGCGGTGGCCTGCGCTTGGTCATGCCCGCACGCCACGACGTGCCGGATGACCCGGCAATAGAAGTGAAGATCGAATCTCTGCTCGCCGACACGCGCCAGCTGTTTCTCGAAACCCAGTTCGTGTGGGAGACGCCGGCGCCTCCCGGCACTGAGCCCGACCCGCGCCCACTCATCGAAGCGGTCGACGCGTACAACGACGGACCAGTGACGGAGTTTGTGACCGGCGCGTCATAGCCCACGTGATGGACGCGCCGGGCCACGCGGCCGCCTAGGTCGAGCCCGCCGCACGCGGCGCCAAATCGGCCAGTACCCGTCGGATCGTCACGACCACCTCGCGCGGCGTGCAGGGCTTGGGAAGAAAGGCAACGCACCCCACTTCTGCCGCGATTGCCGCATCGGCGGCCAGCGCATATGCGGTGAGCGCCACTACGGGAATGTTTCGCGTCCGCTCGTCGGCCTTGAGTCGGCGCGTCGCGTCCCACCCGTCCAACACGGGAAGGCCAATATCCATGAGAATCAGGTCAACCGGCTCGGACCGCGCGATCATGAGCGCGTCTTCGCCGTTCCGCGCTTCGCGCACCTCATAGCCTACGTGGGTGAGATACGTCGCGTATACTCGCCGTGCGTCGTCGTTGTCTTCGGCGAGTAGCACAGTCGCCTCGGGTTTGGGCCGAGTCGTCGCGGTATCGGCATGCATGGCGTGAACCCTCCCGGTGCACTCCGTTCGGCGGCCGGACTGGCGTAGCGCCGGAGTCACTAGTAGTGACCTCGCTGCGCTGTAGCCTCCTGAGCTTTGCGCCCCCGGCTTTCGCCGGGTTTGCCGTTATCGCGGGCCGCGCCGAGTGGCGCTGCCTGCTGACGTTGCGGTGGTTTCGCAGCGCAGCTTTCCGCACGTCCACGCTAGTGTCACATATACCACTCGCGCAAGTAGCAAAACTACCAATACGCCTGTCAGATACCTGAACACTTGCGCGTTCGCCACCCGTATGTAGCCCACACGGCGTTCCTTACTGCCACTCCGGCTGACTCTGCTCGGCGGGCCAGTCACGTGCTGGCGCCGGACGCCGCACTTCGGGCAAAACTGCTCATAGGATCCCGCGCGCGCGGCTCACTCGGTACCGCGCGCGCTATGGAGCAGATCTCATCGTGCTGCTTTATCCCACACGTGCCGTCGATTCGCAGTCTGCGCACGCCGCCGAGGATCTCCAGTCTGCCGGCGTGGAGTCGATCATTTCGATCGAGTAGCGACCGTGGTCATGTCTACGGTCGCTTTGCCTTATCTGTCGTATTGCAGGCACACGTGCAGCTGCGCGAGCGCGTTGTCGATCGCCGCCATGGCATCGATACGGTGTCCACCGAAATCGTGAGCCGCTACGCGGAGGTGCTCCTTCGCTGCCTCTAGGGAACGGATCGCAGCCCGGATCTCCGGATGCGGCTCGGCGCGCTGGCCCGCGTCATTGGTTGCCGATACAACAACTGGCGGTAGGCTCAAGGACGACGTGGGTGCAGCCGCATAAGTCGTCCTTGCTGCCGCGAAAAGGGCGGACGCCACCATGGCCACCCCCGCGAACACCGCCCGTCCACCCGCAAATCGTGCTGACATCTTACCTCCTGGATTGTACCGGTCGGAATGCTCATTACGCGAGTACGCTCGCGCGCCTACGCCTCTTGCAGGCGTAGTAAGACGACGTAACCGTAGGAGCGTTAGCGCGCCGGTAGAACCAGGGTGAATCGCGATCCCGCGCCAAGGTCGCTGGTCACCGTCAGGTCGCCACCCATGGCGCGGGCGAGATCGCGACTGATCGCTAGGCCCAGCCCAGCTCCGTCTCGCTCGCGAGTAAGTGCGGGCCCAACTTGCACGAACGGCTCGAAGATCGCGTCAAGCTTGTCGGCCGGGATCCCCACGCCCGAGTCCTCGACGACGATCGCGATCCCAGAATTGCTCCCACTGCCTGCCCCCCCACCTCCCCCTCCTTTTGCGCCACTCAACGTGATGCGACCGCCCGTGGGTGTGAACTTCACGGCGTTGGACAGCAAGTTCAACACGATCTGCTCCAACTTCTCGCGATCAGCGCGCACGGTGAGCGACCGGTCCGCCGGGCGATACTCATAGGTGATGCTTTTCGCGGCCACTTGGGGCTGCACCATGGCGTGCATACCGTGAAGCACAGGATCCACCGGCACATCCGTCAATGCGTACTCGACGCGTCCACTCTCGAGCTTCGCGAAGTTGAGCACGTTGTTGATCAATCCAAGCAAGTGCCGCTGGGCGTGCTGCACGCGGTCGAGATACTGGCGCTGTTGCGTGGCAAGCGGTCCGCCAACCTCCAACTTCAAAAGCTCGACGTATCCGGAGATCGCGTTGAGCGGCGTGCGCAGCTCGTGCGACATTGTGGCGAGAAAGTCGAGCTTCGCGCGGTTCGCGGTTTCCGCCGCTACTCTGGCCTCGTCTGCCGTCGCCGCTACCTCTCGCAGTCGCGCGTTCGAGCGCTCGAGCGCGGCCGACAACGCCCGCGATTCTCCAACCTGGCGACTCAACTCCACCGCCTGCTTCTCCAGCGCAACTGCCTGACGAGCCAGCTCGCGCGCTTGACGCTCGGCAGTCTCCCGAGCGGTTCGCAGCGAACCACTCACACCGCTCGTCACCAGGGCCACGATTGTGAACAGCGCCAGCCGAATCAGCTGATCCGGCGCGACCGGCACCGCCAACGGAATGTGACCAACTATCAGGTAATCAATAGCGACGACGGACAGCAGCGTGGCTAGCAAGCCCGGGCCGAGTCCTCCGAGAATTGCGCTTACAACGACCGCGGCCAAAAAAAGCTGTTGCCCATGCTCGCTGAGCATGGGTCGCGCGGTCATGGTGATCCCCAGCGCCAACGCCGTCAGTGCCGGTGCAAGCAAATACCGCGATATGCGGGACGGCGGACGAGGTGGCGCAAGCAGGCGCTCCAGTCCCACCACTGGTGTGAGGGACGGTTGCCTCCGCCCGACTGGTCGGCCTGCGCGCACAGCTTCGGTCATAATTATCTAATACCGTCTGCGGGCTGGGAGGTCCCTCGATACGCGTGGGCACCTCTCATGCTCGTTGGTCGCGCCGATTGCGCCGGGATCGCGGTCTAGGCGAGCCACCGTCTCGTCGCGTGCATTGAATGCTACGCCGAAAGTCGCCAGATGCCACTGTAGTCCGAAGGCAGCGTCTACGTGCACACCATGTACCGACCGTGGAGCGGTGGGGGACGAAACGCACTCTATACGTGATGAGACGATTCGCCGCAACACACTGTGACGTAACGTCCTTAACCGATGCCAATCCCAACTATGGCGCCCCCTACGGTCGCGCCATTATGGTGGTGGTGTGACAGCCCTGTTCAGACGGCGATCCGTTCCATGGCGAACCGTGGCGTGGGTGTTTGCCGCGTGGACTACGTTTGGCGCGTTGCAGGCGCTGGGTCTATCCGCTATTCCGTACAAGCATCCGCCCCCGCTCTGGCGCGGCATTCTGCCGGTCCATCTCATCCTGTCATGGGGATGGGCTCTCGCCACGCCCGCAATCGTGTGGCTGACGCGGTGGACCATGCGCCCCGGGCGAACACGGGCTGCGGCAGTGGCCGCACATGGCGCTGCTGTGCTGTTCGCCGTGCTCGCGTACGGTACAGCGCACGCCTGCCTGTGGTCGCTCTTTTTAGGAAAACCCATGTCTCGCGCGGCGTGGGCGGTCACGACGATCGAATGGATGGATCTCAGCCTCGTGTTGTACGCCGCTGTCGCCATAGGCGCCCGCGCAATCGACTTGCACCGGTCGTACACCGACCGGGTCCGCCGCAGGCTGGCACTCGAGTCGGACTTCGCGCGAGCTCACCTGCAGTTTCTCGAAAGACAGGTGCAGCCGCACTTCCTGTTCAACTGCCTCAACGCCATTACGGAGCTCGCGCACGAATCGCCCGCCGCGGCGCGCGGCGCCGTGTCTCACTTGCAGACACTGCTTCGCACTGCGTCGGGAAGGGGTGAGCGCCACGAGATAACGCTGGCTGAGGAGCTTACCGCGCTGGCGCCATACGTTGAGATCGAGCGCGTCCGATTCGGGGAATGGCTGACGGTCGATTGGGACATCGAAGCAGCGACGAAGCCCGCGCTCATGCCGCCATTCATGCTGCAACCCCTTGTCGAGAATGCGATTCGCCACGGCCTTGCGGTCCGACGAGGCGCGGGGCGCGTTACCATTGCCGCGCGCGTGTCTAGCGGTCGTCTCCACCTGTCGGTGCGTGACAATGGTGTGGGATTGCTCCCCGTGCAATCGATTTCAGAACCCAGCCCAAGGCTGCCTGCCGGCCGTGGCATCGGCCTCCGTAACGTGCGCGAGCGGTTGAAATCACTATATGGCGATGAGGCCTCGTTGGAGCTGCGCAGCCCCGACGGCACTGGCGCAAACGCGGAGCTGCTCATCCCCTACCATCGTACGCCCATCGAAGCCGTTCAACGCATGAGCACAGCACAACACGCGAAAAACGGCGCCAAGAACGGCACGCACCACCGGCGGCTGCCCGAGTCACGGCTGGCGTCACCACGGATCACTGCACGCGGGTGGGCCGCGATCGTGGTGTTTTGGGCGGGCCTAGGCGGTATGTGGGTGTCAGAGCCCTACTTCATCGCCCTCGCCTGGAATAGCTCCAACCCGATGAAGGACCTCCGCGCTCTCGCGGGAGCCAATTTTCTTGGCGTCTGTGTGTGGATCGTGATCATGCCCGCGATCGTCGGGGCCACTCGCTGGCTGCGCCAACATGTGCGCAGCGTCTGGACCCTCACGTCAGTGCATATCTGCGGAGCCATCGCCGCCGCGGCGCTGCAGATGGCCCTTCTCGTGGTGCTCGGCCTTCTGCCACCCAGCATGCCATGGTACACGCAGCAGTTCACGCTCGTTTGGGACTTGGTGGCTTACGGCGCGATCGTGGCGTGGGCCTACGGTCGAGACTTCGGCGCATGGTCCCGCGAGCACGAGATGGACGGCCTCCGGCTTGAAGCCGAGATCGCGCGGGCCCGCTGGCAGATGCTCCGTGTGAATCTGCGCCCGGACGAAGTATGCGCAACGCTCGACCGGGTCGCGCAGCTGGTCGGCGCGGACGCCGCGTCCGCGGAACGCCTCGCGGCAGATCTCGGCGATTCGCTGCGCGAGCGGCTCCACGTGACCCACGATAGCACGCCAGCACTGGCCGCCACTTAGCCGAGGTCGCGTGATCCGCGTTCTGATCGTCGACGATGAGGCGATCGCTCGGCGGCGGCTGCAGCGCTTGCTCCGCTCCGAGCCGGACGTCGAGGTCATCGGGGAGTGCTCGCTCGGACGTGACGCGGTTGCCAGCATCCGCGCACAGCGGCCCGACATCGTGCTGCTCGACGTACAGTTGCCCGACATGGATGGCTTTGGCGTCGTCTCGGCGGTGGGCCCGGAGCAGATGCCAGCCGTCATTTTTGTCACGGCGTACGACGTGCACGCTCTCCACGCGTTCGAAGTGCACGCTACTGACTATCTGCTCAAGCCGTTCGACGCTGCGCGCTTCGAGCGCGCCTTCGGGCATGCTCGGCAAGAGCTTGATCAAGCCTCGTCGGCCCAGATGGGACGGCGGCTGCGTGCCCTGCTGGAAGGCGAGATGAACGAGGGTCGTCAGGGGACCGGCAAGCCGGACATCGCGCTCCGTGAGACTGCGCCCGCCCGCAGTCGCTACATCACGCGGCTTACGGTCAAGCACGCCGGGCGCGTGATATTTGTGCGGATTGCCGACATCGACTGGCTCGAAGCAGAGGGCAACTACGTACGTGTGCACGCTGGCAAGAGCACGATGATGGTGCGCACGACAATGCAAAAGCTCGAGTCGAGTCTCGATCCAGCAGCGTTCGCGCGTATCCATCGGACCGTGATCGTAAACGTCGACCGGATCCAAGAACTGCAGCCTTGGTTTGCCGGGAACTATGTCGTGATCCTCCAGGACGGCACGCGTTTACGCCTGAGCCGAACCTTCCGGGACCGGCTTCCGCTACGCGACCGGCGAACGTCGTAAGGGCAAGCTGGCCCCATGGCCCGGTTTGGAACGCGGCCGGCGTTGGCAAGTTGTCACCATTTCGTGTGCGCTGGTCACTCTGGCAGCCGGTATCGTCACTATCTCATGCCGCGTGGTCGTCAACCCTGCCGCGCGCGTCGTGCGCCGTGACGGGGCGCCGGTCCCCTTAACGCCGAAAATGCTCGATCTGTTGCTGGCGCTGATGCGACGCCGGGGAGCAGCCGCTTCTCGGACCGAACTGCTGGCCGATGTCTGGAATGGACGGGCTGGGCTCGGCCCCCGCACAGTCGACACGCACGTGATGGAGCTTCGCAAGCGGCTCGAGGACGACCCCGCGTCGCCGCGCCACATCCTTACCGTATCGAAGATCGGCTACCGGTTCGAGCCGTAGCTCAGTCGTCCCCGTGCCAGCGGGTCGCCACATGATAAATTGTGGCGATGCCCCTCCCTAGCGAAAGCGCACGCGCTGCCATGCAAGGTTTCGGGTCGCGCGTCAGCGCGATCGGCACGTATGCGCCCAGCCGCGTGCTTACGAATGCCGATCTATCCAAGATGGTTGACACGAACGACGAGTGGATCGTGCGGCGCACGGGAATCCGCGAGCGTCGCGTGTCGGCCGACGATGAGTTCACGAGTGACATGTGCACAGCCGCCGCATGCGACCTGTTAGCACGGCACGAAGTCGATCGCGACGCGATCGGGATGGTGATAGCGTGCACTACTACGCCCGATTTCGCCGTACCCAGCGTGGCTTGCGTGGTACAGGACCGACTCGGCCTCCGGAATGCGGGAGCCATAGACCTGAATGCCACCTGCGCCGGCTTCGTCTACGGGCTCCAGATCGCCAGCGCAATGACTGCCACGGGCGCGCACCGTGCCGTGCTTGTCGTGGCCGGCGAGACGCTCACAAAAGTGACCGACTATACCGATCGCACGTCGTGCATCCTATTCGGCGACGCGGCTGGAGCCGGATTGGTGGAGCAGAGCGATCGCCGAACGGTGCTTGCCGCGAGCATGGGCTCTGAAGGGAGCGGCGGCCCCCTTCTCTACCGCACCGGCCTGTCCGAGCGCATCGGCGACGGCCAGCATCTCGGATACCTGCGGCAGAACGGGAGAGAGGTCTATAAATGGGCCGTCGAGACCGTTTCGGCCGGTGTGTGCGATCTCCTGCGGCAGGCTGGGCTCACCGCGCGGGACCTTTCCTGGTTCGCGCCGCATAGCGCAAACCTTCGCATCACGGAAGCCGTGTGCGAGCGCACCGGAATCCCGATGGAGCGGACTCTATCGAGCATCGAGTATTACGGAAACACGTCTGCAGCGACGATCCCTTTAGCGTTGGCGGGCGCTCTGGCCGATGGTCGTCTCTGCGAGAGCGACACAGTCCTGATGTACGGATTTGGAGGTGGGCTCGTTCACGCGGGGCTCCTCCTGGAGTGGCACGCAGACACGAGCGCGCTGCCGCCTCCTAAGTAATTCCTAGAACGCGTCCATCTCTCGCAGTCGCTGGATGTGGCGCCCGCCGTCGAACGGCGTGGCGAGCCACGCATCCACAATGGGAAACAGGTCGGGCTCCGGGATGAGCCTTTCGCCCAGTGACAGCACGTTGGAATCATTGTGGTGGCGCGCAAGCTGCGCCGACTCCACGTTCCAGCATAAAGCGCAGCGAACTCCGCGCACGCGGTTGGCTACCATGGCCTCGCCATTGCCAGACCCGCCGAGCACGATCCCGCGCTCAAACTCCCCCCTGCTCACCGCTTCGGCGACCGGGCGAATGAACAGTGGGTAGTCAACTGGGTCTGTCGAGTTAGTACCGAAGTCCTTGACCGTATGGCCGCGCTCGCGTAGCCATGAGATGATGAGCCCCTTGTAGTGATATCCCGCGTGGTCGGACCCGATCGCGATGTTCACGCGGGTTACAGTTCCCGACCGACCAGCGTGTCCAGGTTTGCCAGAGCGATCTGATAGTCGTACCGCGCGTTGACGAGACTTTGCTCGGCGGCCGCGACGTTTTGTGCCGCGATCGCTAGATCGAGGACGGTCGCCACGCCGACGGCATAGCGGGACTCCTCGACCCGGTAGTTCTCGCGCGCGCTCGCAACCGATACCCGCGCAAGCCGGATCTGCTGTGCCGCGAGATGCACAGTCCCCAACAGCGCCTCGGCCTGAGCGCGGGCGTTGCGTTCGGCGTCCCGCGCCGACACGTGCGCGACGGACCGAGCGGCGTCGGCGCGCTCTACCTCGTCTTCGCGCACAAACCCGTTGAAGATTGGAAAGACCGTCCCCACATCGAACGCCCAGCCCGGACGGAGCGTGCTGAGCACCGATGTGTACTGGGCAACGGTGTAGCTGGCGCCAACCCGCACGATCGGCACGTATTGCGTCCGCGCTGCGTAGGTCGCGGCGTCCGCGGCACGAGCGGAATCGCGAGAGGCCACGAGCATCGGAGCCTCGGTGCCCGCGAGGGCCACTATCTCGCTGTCGGACAAGAGAAGCCGCACCGGTTCGATTGACCCTTCGCGCCGCGCGTCAGCCGCGCCATTCACACCCGCCAGGCGCCCCAGGGCATATGCGTCAGACCGGCGGTTGGAGATTGTCTGCAGCAGTGTCTGACGGGCAGTGTTGAGATTGAGCTCGAACTGAAGCACGTCGGCGGGCGTCGCGGTGCCTACGCTTCGCCGGTGCTGGCCAAAGCGTAGATCCTCTTCCGCCCGATGCAGTTGGGACCGCGCGACTTCTTCCAGGTCTTCGTCGCGCATGACGTTGTAGAACGTCGATTTGACGACGCCGATGAGCGCGTAATGCTGCTCAACTTCCGTAGAGCGCGCCGCGCGCGTGCGATCGCGGGCCCACGTAACGTCCGCCGGCCGCCGCCCGGCGGTAAACACGTCCCATCCGGCGGCGATCGTCCCATAGGCATTGTTGTACGGCCCCGCGGCTATCGCGATGAGATTTGTGTTCCCGCCCGTCCCTGTGGTCCCCGAGGTTGCCTGGCGCGTGCCGGCTATCATGTCGGCACTGGTGGTTGTCGACGGCGAGCCCACTGCCCCGGTGCTGCCGGTCGATCCCGGCGAGCCGCCGAGGGACGTGCCGCCAGTAAATCCGCCAAGGCCGCCTAGGCTTGTGCCAACTGTGGATCCGCCCAGACCCGGCGTGCCCGCGTGATACCAAGCGGTGGTCGCCGACAGCGATGGCAGGTACTCGCCCATCGATACGCGCTGAGAAGACTCGGACACGCGTACGCCAGCACTCGCCTGCGCTGCAACCGGGCTCGTTCTGACGGCTCCGGCAATTGCCTCCGCCACCGTTATCGTCGTCTCCGGAACCAGGCGCACCGTGTCGAGCTCCACATTGGTGGAGTCTGTGATCGCCGCGGTATCGCCCTGCGCGACTGGTACCTGCGGTGATCCGTTCCGAGTGGCCGCGGCGAGAGCGGCGACGAGCGTAAGAGTCGTAGCGATTCGCACTGCAGAAAATTAATGGTGTCGCCTCCGCCCACGGCGGGCGGCGAGGCGTCCGACTAGGCCACGCTAAGAAGCCATGCGGCGGGCGAGTCGTTCCACCTTGCCCAACGGGTGCGGATGTGCCGCCCGATCAGGGCGCGCTGGCAGGGGCGTTAGCGGGCGCGCGGCGCTGTTTGGCCGGCTGCGTGGAATTATTCAGCAGCGCGTCGATCTCGCGTATTTCCGCTTCCGTCAGACGGAAGTCGCCCGCGCCGATCCATCCCTCGACTTGCTCAGCGCTGCGAGCTCCCACGATGGCTCCCGTCACGGCGGGAAGCCGAAGCACCCACGCTATCGCGACCTCGCCAGGCGACCGGCCGTGACGCTGGCCAATGGCCCGCAGCCCCTCGACCAGCCGCAGGTTGCGCGACAGGCGCGGCTCCTGGAACTCCGAGTTCCTTTTGCGCCAGTCGCCTTCCGGCAAATTCAGCGCGCGCTCGCGAGTCATGGCGCCCGACAGCATCCCGGATAGCATCGGAGAATAGGCGATCACCCCGATGTTGTTCGCCTGGCAGTAGGGCAGAATCTCCTTCTCGATCCCGCGACGCAGCATCGAATACGGCGGCTGCAACGATGTGATCGGCGCGATTGCCTGCGCGCGCTTCATCTGGGAGACGTCGAAGTTGGACACGCCGATCCACCGCACCTTCCCTTCGCGTTGGAGCTCGGCAAGCGCCGACCACCCTTCCTCGATGGTGCCTTCTGCGTCGCTTTGTGGAGGCCAGTGGATCTGATACAAGTCGATTGTATCGACGCGCAAGCGCTTGAGGCTCGCTTCGCACTCCCTGCGGATCGAATTGCGCTTGAGCACGATCCGCACATCACCGTGCGCGTCCCACACCATCGTGCACTTCGTGAATATGTACGGCCGAGATGTACGGCCCTCGAGCGCACGTGCGACTACTTCTTCCGCGTGGCCAAGCCCATAGACTGCGGCGGTATCAATCCAATTGACGTCGAGCTCGACCGCACGATGGATGGCGCCGATGGAGTCCGAGTCATCTTGCGGTCCCCATCCAAAAGACCAACCACCCCCCCCGATGGCCCACGCGCCAAAGCCGAGGGGGGTGATGTTCAGATCAGAATTTCCGAGGCGTCGAGTTTGCACGGCCCACCCGCCTGAGAGGTTGCCGGAGAAACCGCTGGGAAGTTACGCCGCCCAGTCGCGCAAAACTGATGCCGATTCGCTGGACCGCAGCGCGGCCAGAGCCCGGTCTCGGAGTTGGCGAACGCGCTCGCGCGTGACGCCCAGCATCCGGCCGATCTCATCCAATGTCATGGCCTCGCCGCCCTCCAGGCCGTAATACAACACCAGCACCTTACGGTCGCGTGCAGGAAGCGGCGCAAGCGCAAGCCGCAGCGCGTCGCGCCGCGATTCGTCTTCCAGCTCGCCAGGCAGCTGAGACGGGTCCTCGTCACCTTCGGCGCTGATCACGCTGGCCAACGTGCGGCCGCGCGATCCGCCCTCTGCGTCGAGCGGGTCGTCCAGTGACCGTTCGGGCTGCGCAACGTTCCGAAGGCTCTCGACGATCTCCGGGGTCAAGCCGCAGGCTTGACCTACCTCGGCGTCCGTTGGCTCGCGCCCAAGCGTGGCCCGCAAAGCGGACTGCGCCTTGATCACCCGCGACAAGTCTCCCGCGCGCCCGAGCGGCACTCGGACCGTCCGCGCCTTGGTCGTGATCGACGCGTGCAATGCCTGGCGAATCCACCAAACCGCATAGCTAATGAAATTCACGCCGACGTCTGGATCGTACTTGTCCGCCGCACGGCACAGTCCCGCATTCGCCTCGCCCACGAGATCCTCGAGCGGAAGACCGCGGTGCTGATACTTCTTCGCGATCGAGAACGCGAACCGCAGGTTTGCGTTGATCAGATCCTGCCGCGCCTCGTTACGCTCATCCACCGAGCGCTTCGTATCACGCATCACGCGCGCAAGGTCCTTCTGCGCGAGCGCCGACAATACGGGCATCCGACGCAGCTCGGCGATATACAGGTCCAGCAGCTCCTGTCCTTCAGCTGCCACCATAGGCGCGGGCACAGGGCGCGGCCGCTGCCGCGGTGCCCGAGGCCGAGCCGCCACGGCAGGAACTGGTGTCTCAACTGGCGCGACCGCTGGCGCCCGCACGCGTGGCGAGGCGCTCACCCGCTCAACCCCGCGCCCGCGTCGTGTCGGCCGTTGACCCGCAGTTGTCCGGCTCTTTCGTTGTACCGTCATTTCGCCACCTACCCCCTCTCTCGCTATGACGACACGCGGCGGGTGAGACTTCGCTCCCCCGCCGCGCTACGATGCCCGTCGAAGCAGCATTCCGCGCCAACTTACGTCAGATGTGTTATCGGCGACAGTCCCAAATAGTTCCCTGCCTTGAACCACCCGACTACATTTCGAGGTTCTGCCGGCGAGGGGCCGTCATTTTGGCCACTACGTATTGCAGAGTCTGCTCTCAGTGTTGTGTCCTGACAGGCTCCGCAGGTTTCAGTCCCACATATACGACGCGCCAGACGAAGCCGCTGCTGTCGCTACCAGCGTAAAGGGCGCCGTGAGCGACCTCCGGCGGTAAGATTACCGCTCGGATGACAAGCCCGGCGCCGCCTCACACTTCGGCTACCTCGGGCGGATCTCGCCCAGCTTACCGGCGAGTCCCCGGCCCGGTCGATCGGATCACATTTTTCGAGGCCCAGCGCCGCAACCGGCGCGCCGCGTGGCGCTTCTCGATCATGGCCGCGCTGGCCGTAATGCTGACCGGCCTGCCAGTGAGCGTGATCGTCACGCCCTTCTTGTACGCGGCAGCGCTGCTGGGCGGCGCCATAGCCAGCGTGGTCTTCAGGATTCCGCCATCCACTCTCACGAGTCTCCGCGGGCTGCCGCTGATCATTCCCACGGCGCTTGGAGTGCTCGCTCAATCCCAGGGCACGGCCACACACATGCCGCCGCAGGTGGTCGCCGCACTAGCTGTAGCGCTGGTCATTCCTGGAGCGCTGGTGCTGCTGGCGCTCTGGATCATGCTGCGCGTGGTCTTCCGGCGAGCGGGCGTCGGAGGCGTTCTCCTTACGCTCGGCGCGCGTGATCCTACTCTCAACGACTTCGAGGAGCAGCAGCTCATGAACGTCGTAGAGGAAATGGCCATCGCCGCCGGCGTTCCGCCACCACGCGTGATGCTTATCGACTCCGCGGCCGCGGATGGGGCAGCCAACGCTGCGGCCGTTGGCTGGTCGATCAACGACGCCACGGTGGTGGTCACTAGGCCCTTGCTCGACGACTTGAGCAGAGATGAGACCCAGGGCGTGATCGCGCGCATTATCGCCTCGATCGGAAACGGCGACCTCAAGATCGCGCTGATCATCCTCTCGGTCTTTCAAACTGTCGGTCTGGTCGGCCTCGTTCTTAACACTGCTTTCGGCTGGCAGTCGCGCCGTACGCTGTTCCGGTTCGCTCGGCTGGTACTGGTTCCAGCGTGGGGCCAGAAGGCGAAGGCTCGCCGCGCAGCCGAGAAACAAGTCGTTATGGGGTTGCTTGCCCGCGGCGCAGACATGGGCGGCACCGACATGGATGCGTGGAGCGCGAAATCGAATAGACAGGGATGCATGTCGCTCCTGACCCTGCCGATGATACCCGTTCTGTGGTCCACGTTCACGGTCAACTTTGTGGTGTCGATGTCCACGGCGATGGTGACCGGACCGCTGATTGGCGCGATGTGGAAGCGCCGCGAGCTGCTTGCCGACGCAACTGCCGTTCAGCTCACGCGAAACCCCGATGGGCTGGCCGGTGCGCTCGAGGAGATGACGCACGTCGGAGTCGCAGTGCCCAACGGGGAAAGCGTGTCACACCTGTTCGCGGCTTGGTGGGGTCGCGCGGGCGCCGACAATCCTGACTCATCCAATCTGACAATGGTTTCACGGTACATGCATGCCAAGGTGCAGCGGCGACTGGCCCAACTTCAGGCAATCGGTGCACACATTGATCCGGCCACGCGTCCTGACATCACCCCGGCGACGGCATATCGGCCAAAGCGCGCCCATGGAATGTCGATTGTGGCTTTGGCGATCATTGTCCCTCTGGGCGCTCTCCTGGTACTGCTCCTCAGCACGGCATTCGTTCTCATGATGGGATTGGATCTAGTCTTCATGACGATCGCGCTCATGATCGTGGCCGGAGTCGCGGGTCTGATCTTGCACTACGGCCCGGGTGTGTGGCAGACGTATGGCCCGCACCACGGGGGGCCTCCCCCCATGCGCATGTGACATTGTGACGGTCGCCGAGACAGCAGCGCTCATCGGTGCCGGCTCGTTCGCCGCCGGCTTTCTCGGCGCACTTACCGGCTTGGGCGGCGGAATCGTGATTGTGCCGCTCCTCACCGTGGTCTTTGGAGTGGACGTGCACTACGCGGTTGGCGTCTCCCTTGTCTCGGTTGTCGCCACCTCGTCCGGCGCGGCAGCGGCCTACGTGAAGGAAGGCTACACCAATCTGCGCGTGGGGATGCTGCTGGAAATCGCCACGACAACTGGCGCGTTATTGGGCGCTTACGTGGCTCTCTGGATAGCGCCAAACACGATCGCGATTCTCTTCGCCTGCGTGCTCCTATTCTCGACCACGCAGTCCGCGCGGCCTCATCCGCAAGGTGCCCCCGAGGATTCTGACGCACTGGCTACTCGGCTGAGGCTCGCATCCACGTATCCAACACCCAACGGCCCGAAGCGCTACGGCGTGCGGCACGTTCCGCTGGGGTTCGTGTTGATGTTCATCGCAGGCGTCTTGTCGGCACTGCTCGGCGTAGGATCAGGATCGATCAAGGTGCTGGCGATGGACCGCGCCATGCGGCTGCCGTTTAAGGTCTCGACAACCACCAGCAACTTCATGATTGGCGTCACGGCCGCGGCAAGCTCCGGCGTGTACTTCGCGCGCGGCTACGTCGACCCGGTGCTCGCCTTCCCGGTCATGCTGGGCGTTCTCGCCGGCGCCACGCTCGGTGCCCGTGTGTTGACCGTTGCAGCACCGCGTACGCTGCGCTGGGTGTTTACCGCAGCCATGGTGGCCCTCGCCGTAGAAATGTTTTACAAGGGCGTTAGAGGCACGTTTTGATGACGGCCGAGCAACGCAGCGCGCCAGATCACGAAGCCGAAGTGCGCTTGGAGCAGCTCATCGGCAATCTCCTCCGGGCAGGTGTCTTGCTCTCCGGAGCGGTCGTCGCGGTCGGCGGGGCCCTCTTTCTCATTCATTACGGTGGAACGACGCGAGAATACCATGTCTTCCGCGGCGAGCCCGAACGGCTCCGCAGCGTCCCCGGCGTGATTCGCGCGGCGTGGACGCTCGACAGTGCCGCCATTATTCAGCTTGGCCTAGTTCTCCTGCTCGTGACGCCAATCGCCCGCGTAGCTCTCTCCCTCATCGTGTTCGCTCGCCAACGGGATCGGCTGTATATGGCCGTGTCGGCGACAGTGCTCGCGCTACTGCTACTCAGCTTGTTTGCGGGACGGGGCGTCGCGTAGCCGACGACTTGTCGCCAATAGCGGCGACTGCCTGGTTGATGTCGTCGTCCGTGTTGTACACGTGCGGAGAGAACCGAATCAAGGAGCCCCGCAGCGTGCGGAACGTGCACTCGCGCGCCGAATAGACTACGTCCGCGGCAGCGAGTCTGGAGCGCACATCAGGGTCGAGAGCAAAACAGGAAACGATCCCGGCGCGCCGCGCCGGGTCGAGCGAGGTCACCAGACGCACACAGCGCTGCCTCGCTAAGCCTTCTGCCAGACGAGTGGCCAGATGCGTGACGCGTTGCTCGATGTGCTCGGCGCCGGTCTCGAAAAAGACCTCCAGGCTGGCGTTCAATCCCACGAAGTCCTGATAGGCTAGCGTCGCCACCTCGAAGCGGCGGGCGTCCTTCAAATACATTAGCTCCGGTGGGTCGGCGCGCCCCAAATCCTCTGAGCCAAGCACCGAGAGCCACCCGCCGGTACCGGGATCCAACCGCTGCACCAGTTCACGCCGCATGTAGCAGAACCCCGAACCCCACGGGCCCCGAAGCCACTTCTGACCACCGCACGTCAGTACATCCACCGGGAGCCGCGAAACATCGAGTCTGGCCGCGCCCAGACCTTGAATCGCGTCCACCACGAACCACGCATTTGCAGCGCGACAGGCGTCGCCGATCGCGGCCAGGTCGGCCCGATCGCCCGACAGGTACGACACCCACGACATCGCTACGAGCCCGACGTCGCCCCGCGCCAGTCGTACCAAGAGCGCGTCGTGGTCGGGAAGCCCGTTTGCGGCGAGCGGCACCGTCTCGTAGCGAATCCCCGATCGCCGAGCCAGCGCGAGCCATGGGTATACGTTCGCGGGAAACTCGCTTTCGTGCCCCAGAATGACTTGGCCTTGCTCGATCGGGAGCGCGCTCGCGGCAATGTGAATCCCCGTGCTCGTGTTGGGAACGAGGGCGATCTCGTCCGGGCGTGCGCCGATGAGACGAGCACACAGTGCGCGCGTCGTCGAGAGCGTGCCTAGCTGATCGTGCAGCGTGATGGTCCATGGCGCCGCACGCTTGGCGTTGAACGCTGCCATCGCGCGAACCGCTCGTTCCGGGATCGGCCCGGTCGACGCTGCGTTGAGATAGATAGGGACGCGACCGCTATCCCCCGCGTTCGTCGTCGAGGTCTCGTCTCTTGAATTCACGGCTTCTCGCGTCACCGGTATCACTTACCGTTGTCGCCTTTGCCCAGGAAAGCCAGATACTCTGCGGCGTCGTGCGTGAGTCCCGGAAAGGTGGCGATCGTGGAGCCGTCGGGAGCAATGATCGCGTAGAGCGGCAGCGCGACCGTGTGGAAGCGCTGCTCTTGCAGCGCCTGCTGCTGCTCGTAAACCGAGCCATCGCCATCCGTGAACAAGCGCGCGAGCACGAAGTGTCGAAGCGCCGCACGAATCTCCGGCCGCATGAACATGTTGGCTTCCATCCACCGACAGTTCGTGCACGTGTACCCGGTGAAGTCTATGAACACCGGCCTGTTTTCCCGTTTCCCTTGAGCGAGCGCGCCAGCGAAGTCGTTAACGCGCCAGGGTAGGCTCGCGTCAGCCGTGCGAAATGCGGCGGCAGTTGCGGGAGTCGCCATGGACGAAGCCAGCATGGTCGAAGGCTCGTCTATCGGCAAGAACGCCTCCAAGCTACCGAGCGAGCGTCCAGCGAGACCGGTCGCCAGCCAGATGCCAGTGGCGAGGCTTGCGGAGGCTACAAGCAATCGGCCCGGGCCAACCCCGCTGATGGGCGAGTCATGCGAAAGTTGGAGGCGACCAAGTAGGTACAGCGTCGTGAGCGCGGCGAGCGCGACCCAGCACGCAAGAACGACGGTTCGCGTGACGATGCCCCAGTGCCACACGAGATCGACGTTCGCCAGGAACTTGAGCGCCGCGGCGAGCTCCAGAAAACCCATCACCACTTTGACGGAGTTGAGCCACCCGCCCGACTTGGGGAGGCGCGAGATCCACTGCGGCACGAGCGCGAGCAGGAAGAACGGCAGCGCAAATACCGTCGAGTAGGCGAGCATCCCGACAACTGGCCCTTTCCAATGCCCGCGTGCCGCCGTGACTAGCACTGTTCCTACGAACGGGGCTGTGCACGTGAAGCTCGTGAGCGTGAACGTGAGCCCCATTAGGAGCGCGCCCACTATGCCTACGCCATCTCGGCTCCCCGTCGCGGCGTCCAGCTGCGTGAGCCAGCGGCTGGGAATCGTGATCTCGTACGCACCGAAGAGATTCAGCGCAAATGCCACGAACAGCGCCGCGAGCGCCAGGTTCACCCAAGGATTGGCGGCAAAAAGGGCCACACCCGTCGCGCCGATGAAGATCGCCAGCGCTAGGCCCAGCGCCGTGAAGGTCAGCACGATGCCGAGCCCGAACACCAGTGCGTTGCGGAGACCCGTGCGCCGATCGGCGCTACTGTGACTCGTGAAGTACGAGACAGTAATCGGCACCATGGGGAACACGCACGGCGTGAGCAGCGAAAGCGCGCCGGCGGAGATCGCGAGCCAGAGAAAGGCAGGAACAGTCATGCTGCGGGCGCGCTCAGCTCGTCGGCGCGGATTTCTTGCCGCTGGTCGCGACGGTCACCGGCACCGCGACTGTTTCCGTGCGAGGCGGCAGGCACAGCGACGCGTTGCACGCTTGATATCGCGGGCGTACGAGGATCGAGTCCTTCCCTGCCTGCGCGTCCGCTGTTGCCGCGACAGGCACCGCAAATGTGGCGCTCTTCTCGTACAGCTCTACCTGAATCCCAAAATTCGGATCGAACGCCTTGTGGGGCGCCGGCCCCGTGGGAATGCCCTCGAGCGCGAATGGCTGACTAGGCGCAAGCGTGATGCGCATCGCGATTGGCCCCCCGGCGCCCTGCGTAAGCGAATACACATGCCACCCGGCGTCGATCGCCGCCGAGATGCGGGCTGTGACCGTCGCGCCGGCTGCAACCGTGCCGGCGTCAGACGCTCTCCAATGCACAGGCGTCTGACCGCGTAGCAACGACGCGTGCAGTGCGGCTACTAAGGCCGCTGCGACCGAAATCTGATACAACCGCTTATGGCGCATCCCCATCCTCAATATGACGACAGCCAACCTTACCAAGTACCCCGTACCCCGTAACCCGCACCCCGTAACCCCCTAGCCCGTACGCGTCAGCTGGGTTTCTCTGCGTCACCCGTCTGTTGTGCCGTGCAGGATTCCAGTGCGAATGCGGCCGGCTTTGGGCGAGGCGTCGGCAGCGGGGTCGAGATGCGTGGCGCGAGCGCTGTCCGTGGTAACCGTAAGGCCGATAAGAGGGAGAATCGTCGACCAGGGCAGCGGCTCGCGACCCTCGACATAGCGGCGATTGAAATCCGCAAACGCAATGCCGCCTGCCGTATCACGGCCCGCCACACGTGACACAGTGCGCCACCAGTCTTTCGGCGTGAAGCCTCGTCCCTTCTTGTACGTGGTTTCGTACAGCTGCCGCAAAACGTTGTCCAACGAGCGGCGGTTGTCGGTTGCATCGCGGATGAGGATATCGAGCGCGAAGCCGATGAGTGCACCCTGTGGGTAGTACAGTCCTGCCGTCCCGTCCTTCGGTTGCACCCACGCGGAGAGCGACGCGTCCGCCGGAGCAACGGGCGGCGCAGCCGCCACGGTCGCCATGCCCCGCGCCATCGTGGCGAAGAAGACCGTAGAGTCGGAGATACCGCTCCGCTCGACGGCGAGGGGACCGTAATAGTCCGTCACCCCCTCGCTGACCCAGAGCCAGCCCGTCGGCTGCGCATCGTCGTAACGGTACGGGACGAGATCCGCAGGACGGAGCCGCTTCACGTTCCACGAGTGAAACAATTCGTGGGAATACAGCCCGGGGGTCCCTATCCCATCGACCAGCTTGGTCTGCGTCTCGTCGAGCTGAGAGTCTTGGTGCTCGAGCCCGCCCGCGTTGACGATCGAGTCGGTGAGATAGAGCACAGTGTACGTGCGCCACGGGATCTCGTGAAACACCGCGATCTCCACCGGTGCGAGCTTAGCCAACCAGGCAACGTTACGAGCAAGCCGTCCGTTGGCGACGGCGGTGGACTCCGGATACCACGCCAGTCGCATCCAATGGCCGGGCGCCACCTCCGTGCTGTCGATCGCGAAATGGCCGACGAAGAACGGCATGTCGGTCAGGTCGTGATAGCTCCTCTCGCGAAACGTGCTCGAATCAGCCGTCGGAGTCATTCCCGTCGCGATGCGCCACCCGGGCGGAGCGCGCACGCTGGCCGTGGCGGGCCATTCGAAGCCTCGGCCGACGGGATACAGAAAGAGATTCGTGCCATTGAAGAACGCGAAGTCCGAATGGGTCCACGCCACTGCACGATCGACCGTGTCGGCACGATAGTCGAACGAGACGCTGACCTTCGCCGCCGCGGGTGCCTCGATCCGCCACGTTTGGTAGTCGATGTGGCGCCAGTTGAGAGGAGTCCCGCTTGCGTTCGCCGCGAAGTGAGACACGCGGCGCGTGAACCAAAGCAACGTATAGTGGCCGGGACTCCACGCTGGAAGCGCGAGGACCACCGGTCCGGGTCCAACGACTCGGAAGGTCATGACGACCCCGATAGACCGGCGCGCTAGGCCTGCCGAGTCGAGCGTAACATCGTAGTGGACATCGGCGATCGGCGCGGAGGTCGGCAGTGCGACAGGCGCCGTGGGGCGGAGTACGGGTGCTTGGGCGTGCAGCGCGAGTGGAGCGACGACCGCGGCGACCGTAGCGACCGCGGCGATTAGCAGTCGTCTAACCGAACGGTCGGAGTGGCGGCCTGTTCGCATGCTATGAGAGATCTGCTCCCAGCTTCCGCGAGAGATCCCGCTAACTAGGCCGCCGCTAGCGTCCTACGCAGGCGCCGCGGCTACGGCGACTCGAGGTTGCGCTCTCCGCCCGGCGACCGGTGCCACCGGCGCGACCGAACCTCCAGCAGTCGCGGACGCCTTGGCATATGCATTGGCGTCATGGTACAACGCGCCGTCAGGCAAATCCGCCCAGAAGGGACCCAGATCGCGGCGTACGCGATCGACGTAAAACTCGGGCAACGCGTCCGTCTCCCCTTCGAAATACCGCCGCACTGATTGGTTCGTTCTGAGCAGCTCGCGCACAGTGGCGAAGTACTTCATGCGCCCAAACCCCTCGGACGATATCGCACGCACCACGTTCATCCAGCCCGGCACGGTCGACCGGTTGGCGGCCAGTCGGCGACCAATCGCCCGCCACGAGAATGTGTAGCGCGTAAGGTCCACCACTCCGTCGTAGAAGGTCGGCCAGGCGTAATTCTTCGGCTTCACGTTCATCGCCAGATGGTTGTTCAAAAAGTGATGCGGGAACGGTAGCACACGCCCTGCAAGCTGATACTCGAGGTTGAGCGGCGCCGCTCGGCCGAACGCCGAAAGCAATGAGTAGCCGGGGAACGCACCGGGCGTCATGTCGATGAACTGCTTGGTGAGCTCGAATGGCTCGGGTCCCTCGTCGCAGTCCAGACCCAGCACAAAATTGGTCTGCACGTATGGCACGTACCGCATCACCATGTTCACGTGCTCCGACACCTGCTGCACCTTGGCGAGCCCTTCGCGCTTCCCCGCCTTGCTCTTGTTATTGAGCGAGAACCATGACTCGATGCCCGGCAGCAAGCCTTTGAATCCGTTGTGCTTGAGGCGCACCAGATGCGCCTCTGATAAAAGCGACAAGCTGCTTTCGGCGATGAAATCCATGCGTCCCGGCGGCACGGCTTCCTCGATCGCGCCAAGAGTCTCGTCGAACCGCACGCCGAAATTGGGGTCGTGCCAACCGACGCGTGGCCGCTTGAACTTGGTCAGCAAGAATCGGAGATCATCGCGAATCTGGTCCGGGCCCAGCGTTTGGTAATCGACCGTAGAGTCGATGCAAAAGCTGCATGTATACGGGCAGCCTAGGCTGGCAAGCATCGGCACGAGCTTGATCGTCGGCGCCTTCCTAAGCGTCTCTTCAATGAACTTCCAACGCTCGCGCACTCCCGGAAGAGCATTCGGCTGGCGCGGAGCACTCAGCATGACGCCCATCGGCCGGTGCGTTGCGCACTCGCGCAGCACACCCTCAAGGAGAGCTTTGTCAGTGAATCCAAACACGTAGTCGAAGTACCGCGCGGCGTCTTCCGGATAGCAGCGCGCATGCGGCCCACCGACAGCCGTCACGGCGCCCCGTTGGCGATACCGGTTGCTGATGGCGTAGGCCATCTGCGCACTTTCGCTGAACGTGGAGATGAAGAGGAGGTCGACATTGGACGGTATGACCTCTTCAAGCTCCTCGTACCCAGTGTAGCACACGAGGTGTACTTCATGGCCGGCACCTTCGCACCAAACCGCGAGAACCTGCGGCATGATGCTCGCCAGGTTCGCGTTCATGAGGCGTGAATACAGGCCTCGCGCCGGGCCCGTGGATACTAGGTCGAGGATCCCGACGCGTAGTTTTCGCATACTGCTCCAGATGTTCGAATGTCGTCAAGCTATCGTGAGACACAACGCGCCGCGAGACCCGATCGTTGATTGAACAGCGTCGGCTGTTCTCGACCAATGCGGAAATGATTTGCCTGTGGCGCGTTACACATCCCGTGCACGTGCGCTCCGCATTGCGCAAGCTCGCTCTTAAGAACGGGCTCGACGACCTCGCGGACGCGGCGAGACAGGTCTGTCTCGGACGTATTCCAGAAGATCGCCAGGCTGCACGTCGAGCGCCGCACACAGCTTATCGAGCATGACGACGTCCAATCGCTTGGCGTTACTGCCGCGTGCGAGGCGGTACGCCTGCGTGCGGTGGATACCTGAGATGTCCGCCAGCCTGTACGGAGTGATCCCCCTCTGTTTGAGCAACGCCGCAACGCGCCACCTAACCACGTCAGACTCGACCGTCCACCGTGCAGAATTTCACGGTGCATCGGGTTGACCGTAGTACACGCCGTGTGTAGTATCACGGACATTGCCGCTGATTGTGCGGCTAGGAGGACAGTCGCGGTGTTTCAACCCCCAGACTTGCGGTCGTTGGTCGGGCCCGGACCCCTGACGCCGCTACAGGTGCGGGCTGCGTTTCGTGCTCAACTCGTCCTCAAGAACACCACCGTGCGGGCCGTCGCTCAGCGCATGGGCGTGAGTCACCAACATCTGACTCTCGTCCTCGCCGGCCAGCGAGTCGCCAGCAAGCGGCTCGAAGACTGCATCGCCGATTTCCTTGGCCTCGATGCCGCGGTGATCTTCGCGCCGAAAGTCCCCAAGCGCCGACAGTCTCGACTCATCCTGCAGTAGGCCTACGTAACACAAGCCGTCAGCCCGCCGCGGGCCGCTGGCGCAACAGGTGCGGTTCCGTCAGCTTTCCGTTGAGCAGGCTCACGACACGCTTGGGTGGCGGAATGGACGATCTCAATCATCTACCGTTCGTCGAAGCCCTCGCGACTTCAGACGACGCCACGGACGACTGGCGCCGTACGGCCGCTGGCTGGGTAACAGTGCGCCTAGTGGATCGGTGGCTCGCCGAGGGACAGCGAGCGGTCGCGGCCAATGATCCGGGCGTCGGTGCCTTGTGGACGGCCCTCGAAGCCGTGGCGCCATCTGAGTCCACCGATAAAGAGCGTGAGGCGCTCGCCAAGGTAGTCTCCGCAATGCAGCGCGCCGAGCGCCCTCAAGCGTCGGCCGTACGCGACGCGCTGTTCGGCTATGGACGCGCACTGCAGGATCGATTGGCCTGGGGACCAGCCTCCGATGTTTTTAGAATGGTCATGGCTCAAGCGAGTGGCGACGGACAATCGACCGCTCCGGCGGATCCCGAGCTCGTGGATAAAGCGACGCTTCGCCTAGGTGGGTGCCTCCGCCAGCTCGGGGACGCGCAGGCGGCTGGCCAATGCTACAGCCTAGTGCGGTCACGCGCTGAAGCACGCAAAGACAGCGTCCGTGCCATCTGGGCTCGCCTAGGCGAAGCGCGTCTCATCGCCGACCGCGGAAATCTTCCGTTCGCGACGTCTCTAATGGAGAGCGTGCTCGACGATGCCTCAGCGGCCATCGATAGCCATCCGGCAAATGGCACCCTAGTCCACGCCGCCTTGCTGCGCGCACGGGCAGGCGCTCGACATGAGCTGTCGACCGTGCTTCACGCTCGTGGCAATAGCACACGCGCAATCCAGCTTGCCTTCTCGGCGTGGGAAGAGCTTCCCGCCAGCACGGCGCGCGACCGCTTGCTGAGCGACCTCGCGACTTACTTGCGAGATGCCGGCCTGAAGTCAGCAGCGAAGGACGCGTTCCTTCTGTCCCGGAACTCCACAGTGCCGATGGCGCGTTGGGCGGCGACCGTCAACCTGTTGGAGCTTGCCGTGGATGAGCATGACGAGCCGACGTTCCAGCGCTATCGAAACGAGCTGGCGGAGGCGAAGCTTCCTCCACTACTCGACGCCCCATACCACATGTACGAGGCGAAAGGACTCGTGGCTTTCGCCGCTCCAGGAGACACAAAGGCGCGATCCGATGCACAGCGGGCGGTAACGCGTGCTGTGCAGATCGCCGAAGCCAATACCCTGAACAAGATCCTGTTCGAAGCAGAGGCTCTGGCTAAAGAACTGGCCGCCGACAGGGCGTGGAGCACCCCTGGCGCTCAGCCCGAGACGCACCGCGGCGCCGAGCACGCGACGGGTGTTTCGGATGTCACCGAGGCACTCCGCCGCGCACGCGTCGCCGCGGGCGCGTAATTCTTGTCAGCAGCCAGTTCCGATAGTGACGCCAGGCGGGCAAGCGCCGGCAGGCACGGTCGTGATGGCAAGGGCCGTAAGTAGCGCAAGCAAAACGGCAGTGACGGTGAGAACTGGGAGCGAGCGGCGCATGCGCGGACCCTCGTGCTGAAGTGGAGCTGACACCTGCGGCAGTCGCCGCGTGGTGGCTCAGGGTCGCGCCAAGTGGGTCCTTGGAGGCTCTCCGCTACGGGACGCGGTATGGCCGGTTACGGGACTCTCCTCGGCCGACGCGCTTGGTGCTCGGTCGCGGCAACGGTTGTCCGCCGCCAGGCGCGGCCGGTCCTTCCGGCAACACACCAGCCGTAGTTGCTCGCCTCAGCGCGCGACTGCTGGCACACCTCCGCGCAGCACTGCCAAAAACGGTTCCAGTCCGCGCAACGACCAGCTGGGCGGAGTTCGTGGTCATCGCGCGCACAGCGCCAGCCGACGTTGCGGTGGTCGACCCGTGCGTCGAGCCGGGCCCGCACGGACTCGACGCAGTGCGTTTCGTGCGCCGAGCAGCACCAGACCTGCCAGTAGTGCTCTACGCGCCGCTTAGCGGAGATACAGCCTACGCAATGCTCGAGCTGGCCGAGTGCGGCGTGCAGCACCGCGTACTCGAACGCTTCGACGACAGTCCGGAGCAGCTTCGCACAATTGTGGAAACGGCGCGATGCCCCGGTCTCGAGGATCGTGTACTACGCGCGGTGCTGCCTGCGCTCTATGGCGACGGTATTCCTGTTCGAGTCGCCGACGCCGTCCGGCAACTCGTGCGGTTTCCACTCACGGTGCCAGACCAGAGAGCGCTTGCGCGATTGGCAGGCGTGTCGCTCCGCCATCTCAACCGCTCCTTCGAGCGGCTCGAATTCGCCCCGGCCGGCACGTGGCTCCTCGCCTCGCGTGTGCTCAGGGCTTACCAGCAGCTGCAGCACCCACAGCGCACCGTATCGGAGGTCGCCGCGGGCGTTGGATACAGCGATCCACGCGACTTCGCCGCGCACGCCAAAGCGCTTACAGGTACCCGTCCCAGTGCGTGGCGCACAATGGCGTCGGGAGATGTCGTCGATGCACTGCTCACTCGACTACGCCGGGGAGCCAGCGACGTACTTCGCTACCGCCGGCGATTGGAGTCCGGCGAATAGCTTCGCGACGCGGAGATTACTGCCGGCTCACGGCGGCCGAGATTAGCTCGGCGAATTCGGTGGCGTTGGTAGTGCCGTAGTTGGCGTAGCAGTTGTTGAACACCACGTGCGTCTCTGCCGTCCGGCGTGCAAGCTCGATCACGCGCGTGACCCATTCTTCGAGCTCCGCACGGTCATACAGATAGCGATACTTCTCGGTCGTCGATACGCCACTCTTCTCCCACAGGTCACCGCGCCGGCCATGTAGCCGCACGACGGCGAGAGTCGGTGACGTAACCGCCGCTACCGGCGGCACGCTGCTCTGAAGTCCCTGCGGCTCATCGACCGTTACGTAAGGCAGGTCGTGGTCCTGGAGAAAATTCAGCGTGCGATCGGCCGTGTGTTCCGACATCCATCGCCGATTCCGAAACTCCACGGCGCACCGGATGCCGTTCAGCCGGTGCTGCGCCTCGACTATCTGCTCCTTGGTTTCCGCGTTGGGCAAGAACCACCTCGGATACTGCAGCAGCACGAGGCCAAGCTTGCCAGCGTCGCGCAAAGGCTCCAGCGCGCCACGAAATGTCGCCCACACCTCGTCTACGATTTCCGGCGGCAGATCTTTTGGATACACGCGAGTCTGGGTAGCGAGCGCGCGTGGTAGCGCTTGACGCAGACCAGTGGGCAGCCTTTTGACCTCGGCCGGGTGTCCCGTCATGAGGGCGTACGCCTTGACATCGATGAGGAAAGCGGCCGGGGTCCGTTCGGCCCATAGGGCGGTCGTGGCCGGCACCGGAAGAGCGTAGTACGGCGAGTCGGCCTCGACCATCGCAAACCGCGACGCGTAATACCGCAGGCGAGTTTCGGGCGAAGTGACACGATCCGGGTAGAACACGCCCCGCGCAGTCAGCGTCCGATCCGTCCACCCAGCCGTGCCGACGACTACCCGCCCGCCACCGCGTACGGCGATTGGACTCCCCCCGGGCACGCCCGTGAAGCCGGATTCAGCAACCTCTGCCCGTTCGCGGGCGACGGTAGTTCCGGGGTCATGCGTGTTTAGTGGCATGAGGACACTGTCAAGGAAATTGACGGCTGCGTAACAGGCGGGCCACCCGCCGGTTCGAGGTGCCGCGCACGGGCGGCTGATCGTCCTGACCCAGTGACTTTGCACTCGTTTGCCTCCGGCAAGACCGGAGGGCACCGCGTGTCCGAACCACCCCGCATCGCCCCGTTCATCGGGGGTGTTGCGTTCGCGTTGGTGGTGCTCGTGGTCGCCGGGCGGGGACACGCCGCGCGTCTTCGCGCCGACGCGATCGCGGGCTGGGAGAGCCAGCTCGCGAGCAACGCTGAGCTCACCGCCGCGGTGGTTGACTGGTGGCTCGACGAGCGTCGCACGGACGCACGCGAGGCCGCGGTATGGAGCGGTGAATACGAGGAGCTCTTCCAGCCCGCGAGCCACGCGGTGGGCACCACCCGGCGCATGCAAGCCGAGCGGCAGCTGTTATCGACCGCACTGACGACGCTCGCGCAAAGGCAGGGCTACGCCGGTATCTGGGCAATCGATACGGCGGGTCGCGTAGTAGCGGCTGCCGATAAATCGAGCGACCCCACGGCCGAGGAAATCGCCGAGGCGCGCGCTATGCGCCGAGCTCGCCGCGAGATCGTGCTCGGGCCGCGCCTGTTGGGCTCGGGCACTGCTCGGCTGTCGATTGTTACGCCGGTGCCGGGCAATCCTGGCGCGCTGATCATCACGCTCGACCCAGGCCGGACGCTGTTCCCATTGGTACTGCGCGAGTCGGGCGGCTCGGGCACCATCCGCACGAAGCTGATCGCCCACGGCACCAGCTCGGGTCACGAGACATACCAAGTGCTCAACCCCTCAGCGTACCCGGCGTCGGAGCCGTTTGGACTCGTGCTGCCAGCCTCGGTCACGCCGACCCTATGGAAACTTGGCGTCGCCGGCATAGACACGTCTGGAGTGTTCGCCGATGTCGTGGGCGGACGCATCGTCGGTGCCGCACGCCACGTTGGCGATCTGAAATGGGGAGTCGTCCGCGCGATCGACGAAAAAGAGGCGCTCGTCGGAGCGCGCGCGCAATTTCGCGCCGAGGCGGCCATTGCGCTGTCACTCCTGGTCGCAATCACGTCGACCGCGGCAGCCGCCTATTACGATGCGGCCAAGCGCCGGCGGATCGCGGCTCGGCTCGCGCACTCGTTGTCTCTCTTGCGCGCCACGCTCGAATCGACAGCTGATGGGATCCTCGTGGTCGATGGCCAAGGACACATGACTAGCTGGAACCAGCGCTTTGTCGATATGTGGCGCCTTCCGCCGGGGGTACTTGCCGAGCGCAACGATCGCGGCGTCCTCGCTACGATGATGACTCAGCTTCGCGATCCGGACCGGTTCGGAGTCCAAGTACAGGAATTGACCACAACGCCTGACGCGGAAAGTGCGGGCGCGCTGGAGTGCTCCGACGGCCGGGTGTTCGACGCCCATTCGCGGCCGCAGCGTACGAGCTCGGGAGCAGTCATAGGACGAGTTTGGAGCTTCCGCGACGTCACCGCGCACAAGGCGCTCGAGGCGCAGCTCACTCATCAAGCCTTTCACGATCCGCTCACCAATCTCGCGAACCGCGCTCTCTTTCAGGACCGCGTGGAGCACGCTCTCGCACGTAGCGACAGATCGGCTGAGGGAGTCGCAGTTCTCTTTCTCGACATCGACGATTTCAAACGCGTCAACGACAGCTTAGGCCACGGCTCGGGCGACCGACTACTGGCCGCGGTAGCCCAGCGCTTGGTCAACGCCACTCGCGAGGGCGACACCGTCGCCAGGCTGGGAGGCGACGAGTTCGCCGTGTTGCTCGAGACGCTACGCGATCACGCGGAAGCCCTCGCCGTCGCCGAGCGCATCACAGCCGGGCTGCGCGCCCCGGTAGTGCTCGATAGCAATGACGTTGTCGTGGGTGTCAGCATCGGCATCGCGCGCGGCGGGATAGGAGGCGGACTGGCACGCGCCGCGCCGGAACTGTTGCGTAACGCGGATCTCGCCATGTACAGGGCGAAAGCCCAGGGCAAAGGACGCTACGAAGTGTTCGAGCCCGAGATGCACGCGGCGGTCCTCGACCGGCTCGCGCTCGAGGGCGACCTCCGTCATGCGCTGGAGCAGAACGAGTTCCGTCTTGTGTATCAGCCGATCGTTGAGCTGACTACGGGGCACGTCATTGGCGTCGAAGCACTGGTGCGATGGGACCACCCTCGCCGCGGTGTCGTCCCGCCGCTGTCGTTCATTCCGCTCGCCGAGGACACAGGGCTCATCGTACCGCTCGGCCGCTGGATTCTCGAAGAAGCCTGCCGTCAAGCGGCCGTGTGGAATCAGCGTAGCGAGAACCTTTCGAGCGATGGCGACGGTCCATCTGTCAGCGTGAACATCTCGGGACGCCAGCTGCAGCATGAGCGTTTCGTCGATGACGTGGCAACAGTACTTCGCGACTCGGGACTCCCGCCCGACCGGCTGGTCCTTGAGATCACTGAAGGCGTCATCATGCAGGAGACCGCGGTCACGCTCGAAACGCTGCGTGCGCTCAAGGCGCTCGGCGTACGGCTGGCGATCGACGACTTCGGCACTGGGTACTCGTCGCTGAGTTACTTGCAACGTTTCCCGGTTGACATTCTGAAAATCGACAAGGCATTTGTGGACGGTGTGTGTCGCGGCGGCAATGACGCCGCGCTCGCGCGCACGATCATCGCCCTTGGCAACATGCTGCACCTGCACACGGTCGCCGAAGGCATTGAGCTGGCACAGCAGCGTAGCGAGCTGCGCGCGCTAGGCTGTGATCTGGGTCAGGGTTATCTCTTCGCTCGGCCCCTCGCAGCCGCCGACGTGGACGGAATGCTGGCATATCCGGCACGGTCCATTAGCCCGGCATAGCTAGGCCAGCGCGCCCTCGCGCGCGCGCCCGTTGCGATCGATTGTATTTTTCCTCGCGGGTACTGAAACGGCACCTAACGAGGACCCCAATGCCAGAGAAGAAGACGATCGCAGTGTTGGGGGCCACGGGCTCCCAAGGCGGAGGCTTGGCCCGGGCAATCTTGAACGATCCCGCCAGCGGTTTCGCCGTACGCGCGCTGACGCGCGATGTCAAATCCGCCAAGGCCCAGGAACTAGCCAGACACGGCGCCGAGGTGGTCCACGCGGACGTGGACGATCCTGCCAGTCTCGCGAAGGCATTCAAGGGTGCTCATGGGGCATTCTGCGTGACGTTTTATTGGGAGCACCTCTCGCCAGAAAAGGAGCACGCCGAGGCCAAGTCTTTGGCTGTCGCGTCAAAGCAAGCGGGCGTTCAACACGTCATCTGGTCAACTCTGGAGGACACGCGCAAATACGTCCCGCTGGCCGACAATCGGATGCCCACCCTCATGGGCAAGTACAAGGTTCCGCATCTCGACTCCAAGGGAGAGTCCGATCACGAATTTTCAGACTTGGGCCTGCCGGTAACGTTCCTGCTCACGTGCTTCTACTGGGACAACCTTATCAAGTTCGGAATGGGCCCGAAGAAAGGCCCTGACGGCAAGCTGGCGCTAACGCTTCCGATGGCGGACAAGAAACTCGCAGGGATAGCGGCCGAGGATATCGGCAAGTGCGCTCTCGGCATCTTCAAGAAAGGCGCGACGTACATCGGGAAGACCGTCGGTATAGCGGGTGAGCATCTGACGGGTGCACAGATGGCGGCCACGCTCACGAAAGGGCTCGGCCAGGAGGTGCGCTACACTCCCATCCCGCCCGCCGTTTACCGCGGCCTTGGGTTCCCGGGCGCCGACGACCTTGGCAACATGTTCCAGTTTTTCTCCGAATTCCAGACCGAGTTCTGCGCCGCCCGTGACCTCGGCGTATCGCGGTCTCTCAACCCGTCATTGCAAACGTTCGAGCAGTGGCTGGCCGAAAATAAGGACCAAATCCCGCTGCAGTAGACCGGCCGGTACTCATCAGACGCGGTCGAACATCACCTCGTCGATGTAGCACCACCCCCAGTGTTCGCCCGGCTCGGCCGATCGGATTATCGGGTGGTGTTGCGCCAGGAAGTGCTTGGTGGCGTGCTTGTTCTTTGACGAATCGCAGCACCCCACGTGCCCGCACGTCATGCACATGCGAAGATGCACCCACGAATCACCCATCTCGACACATTCCAGGCACTCGCCAGCCACGTGAGGGGTGACTTTGCGAACTTGATTGAGATGCGCGCAAGGGGGCGACATCGCTACCACCCGAGTACCAGCGCGAACACCAGCGGCGCGACGATGGATGCGTCCGATTCGATGATGTACTTAGGCGTGTCGATGCTCAGCTTGCCCCACGTGATCTTCTCGTTTGGCACTGCCCCAGAGTACGACCCGTAGCTGGTCGTCGAATCAGAGATCTGGCAGAAATAGGCCCAGCGTGGAACGCCTTCACGCTGCAGGTCCTGATGCAGCATGGGAACGACGCAGATCGGGAAATCGCCCGCGATTCCGCCACCTATCTGGAAGAATCCGATGCCCTGGGAGCCGGACGTCTGCGTGTACCATTCGGCTAGCGACATCATGTATTCGATGCCCGTGCGCACTGTATGCACGCTCTTGACATCGCCGCTGATGCAGTGGCCCGCGTACATGTTCCCGAGCGTGGAGTCTTCCCACCCAGGAACCCACATCGGTAAGCCGCGCTCGGCGGCCGCGACCATCCAGCTGTCCTTCGGATCGATCTGAAATTCGCCTTCGAGCACGCCGCTACGGAGGATGCGGTACATGAACTCGTGCGGGAACAAGCGCTCGCCACGCTGGTCCGCCGCGACCCATTCTGCCAGCACCGCTTTCTCGATACGCCGCATCGCTTCCATTTCAGGAATGCACGTATCGGTTACCCGATTCATGTGACGAGTGAGCAGGGCGTGCTCGTGCGCCGGCGTCAGGTCTCGATAGTTGGGCACACGCTGGTAGAAGTCGTGCGCCACCAGGTTGAAAATGTCCTCTTCCAGGTTTGCACCGGTGCAGCAAATGGCGTGCACGCGCTGTTGGCGGATCATCTCTGCAAGCGACAATCCCAGCTCAGCGGTGCTCATAGCGCCGGCCAGCGTCAGGAACATTTGCCCGCCGCCGTCGAGTAATCGCGCCCAACCGTCCGCGGCGTCTACCAGCGCCGCCGCATTGAAGTGACGAAAGTGGCGACGAACGAAGGACGATATCGCACCAGCTGAAGCGGCAACCCGCGGGGCAACGGTGGTCGTCACGGGCGTCATTGTCGCCATGAGCCTAGGCCGAGCATATGGGGCACCGTAAGGACGCGCTCCCGGTCGCGCTCCTCCGCCAAATTGCGCACGCGCGCCTTCAACAGGTCCCTTAGCGACACGATACCCACCAACTTATGCGGGTTGGAGCGCTCGACTACCACTAGCCGCGTGATCCCCGTCTCAGCCATCCGGTATACTGCAACTCGCAAGGGTTCATCGGGAAAGACAGTCGCTGGATTCGGTTTGACGAGGGCTCGGAGTCCATGGTCATCGCCGCCATTGCGATGTTCCTTGTCTCCGAGCGGGTGCTCTTGGACATACCTCCGAATGTCGCTACGTGTCACGACACCTGTCACGTGACCCTGAGTGTCGATGACAGGGTAGAGGCGTTGGCTGCGTCGCGGAGGCTTGGCGAGAACTTCGGCTAGCTCGGTCGACCGCACATCCTGCGGTAGCGTCAAGATATCCGTGCGCATGACCTCACGAACGAATAGAATCTCGAGCGGATCAATCGCGTACTCGCGGCTCAGATGATAGCCCCGCCGGCTTATCTTCTCCGTCAAGATGGACCGCCGCAGAGTGAGAACCGTGAACGCATGGGCGATGATGGTGGCCACGAGTAGCGGCAAGAGCACCGTTACATCATGGGTGAGCTCCACGGCGAAGATGACTCCGGTGAACGGCGAACGCATCGTGCCGCCCAAGATTGCGCCCATGCTAACGAGCGGCCAGAAACCCGCGCCTTCGTTTGGCAATACGATGGCCATTAATCCGCCCAACGCGCCGCCCATTGTCAGCAACGGAGCAAGGACGCCCCCAGAGGTACCAGAGCCCAGCGAGACAGACCAGATGACCCATTTGACGAACAGCAAGCCGAGCATCATGCGAACGGGCGTGTCACCCTTGAGCAGCAATCCGATCGAATCGTATCCTACGCCGAGTGCGTGGGGAAAAACCCAACCGCCAATGCCGACTACAAGACCGCCGATGGCTGGCCACCACATCCAGTGGATCGGAAGCTTTCCAAAGAAATCTTCGGCGGCGTACACCGAAACGGTCAGCAGGGCTGAGAGCGCACCAACGAGCAACCCAATAAGGACGCAACCGAGCAGACCGTCGGGGCCGATGAACACCGGGTGCGCGGGAACAGGGAAAAGAGGCCCTAATCCGATGATGTAGCGCCGGACCACAGCCGCAGTCGCACTCGCGAGCACCACCGGTATCACACTTCGAGGTTTCCACTCGAAGAGCAGTAGCTCGACTGCTAGCAGCGCTGCGGCCATGGGCGAGGCAAAGGTGGCCGACATACCGCCTGCAGCTCCGGCGACCAACAGCGTCTTGCGCTCAGCACTCGTCAGGTGCATGAACTGCGCTACCATCGAGCCGAAGGCACCTCCTGTCATTATGATGGGCCCCTCGGCGCCAAACGGGCCGCCTGAGCCGATCGAGATCGCGGAGGAAAGGGGCTTGAGAAACGCAACTCGAGGCTCGACCCGGCTGCCAGACATCAAAATCGCCTCAATGGCCTCGGGGATTCCGTGGCCCCGAATGCGCTCAGACCCATAGCGAGCCATGAGGCCGATAATGAGCGCACCGACAACCGGCACTAGGATTACCAGCGGGCCCAGATGATTGCCGGCTGGCGAACTCAAATTGCTGCTCCAACGCTGGTAAAAAAACAGGTTGGTGAAAATGCCAATCAGCCGGAGCAGAGCTAGGGCGACAAACGCACTCAGGATGCCGATCCCGATCGCGAGGAAGGAGATGGGGATCACGCGCCAAGTTGTGGTAAAGTCGCCGAGCTTTTCGGGTTCGAGTCCGCTTCTGCTAACGCGAGGCATATTGGCAATATACGGATTCGGAACTTTACTTTCCGCCCGTGTCGCGCCGAGCAATCCTTCACCTGAAACGGGTCGATCCCGTACTCGCGGAAATCATCACACGAGTGGGGCCGTATCGGCCCACGCATATGACCGGCGGGACGCATTTCGACGCGATCGCTAGATCCATCGTATACCAGCAGCTCTCTAATCACGCCGCTGCGACGATCTACGGTCGCGTGCATGGCCTCTACGGCGGCCGTGCGCCGACTCCTGAGGAGCTCCTGGCGACCAGCGATGCGGCGCTACGCGGCGCAGGGCTCTCGCGAGCAAAGACCATCTACCTCAAGGACCTCGCCGCGCGTGCGATTGCCGGCACACTGCCTCTGGAACGACTGCACGATATGGCGGACCCCGAGGTACTGGAAGCGCTCCTCGCGGTCAAGGGAATTGGCCGCTGGACAGCGCACATGTTCCTGATGTTCCGCCTAGGCCGGCCTGATGTGCTTCCGGAGCTCGACCTGGGTGTGCGCAAGGCGGTCCAACTCGCTTATAGACTGCGAACGCTGCCTACCCCAAAACAAGTGCTGGCTCGCGGCGCTTCTTGGTCGCCATACGCTTCAGCCGCCGCCTGGTATCTGTGGCGCACTCTCGATAAACCGGACGGGTCGCGCATTCGTCGCCCTTCCAAGAAAAAAGCCGCGGCTCGCAAGAAGACCGGGGCAGCAAGGGGCACACGCCGTCGCCCTCGGACTCGCGCTCGTCATCGAAAATCGACGTAAGCCGCGCGCCGACGGGCTCAGTCTACCGCGGCCCGGCTGGCAAGTTCTCCGTCAGGTAGCGCGACAGCAGCTCCTGCAGATGCCGGTACGTATTGTGCCCCTCGCAGATGCAGTGCGTGCGATTTGGGTAATCCATCATCGTGAACGGCCTGTTCGCGGCCACGAGGGCGTTGATCACGGCTTCGGTGTTCTGAAAGTGCACGTTGTCATCTCCGGAGCCATGCACGAGTAGCAAGCGACCTTTTAGGTTCTGCGCGAACGTGACCGGCGAGCCAATGCGGTACACGTCGGGATTGTCCTGCGGCAGTCCCATGTAACGTTCGGAATAGATTGTGTCGTAGTACCGCTGGTCGCTCAAGGGCGCGACCGCCATGCCGACCTGATACAGGTCCGGCGATCGAAACAGCGCATTGAGCGTCATCGTGCCGCCGTTGCTCCATCCCCAGATTCCTACACGCGTCGCGTCGGCATATGACCGCTGGAGGTATGCCCGCGCCGCGGCCGCCTGGTCTTCCGAGTCGACTACTCCAATCTTGCGATAAATCGCCTTGCGCCAAGCGCGCCCCTTCGGCACTGGCGTGCCTCGGTTGTCGACGCTTGCGATCATGTAGCCAAGCTGCGCGTATCGCAGGTGCTGCAGGTAGTTCAATCCGTCCCATTCATCAACGACGGTCGCCTGCCCCGGCCCTCCATACACGTAGAAAAGAGTCGGGTATTTCTTCGTCGAGTCGAATACGGGCGGCCGCATCAGCCACGCGTCGAACGATACTCCGTTCGAGCCATCCAGTCGGGTGAAATCGACTGAGCCGCGTGTGAGATGATCCACTGCCTCGCGTAGCTCCGCGTTGTCTACCAACGTGCGCACTACCTCGTGGCCGGGCAGCCGCACAAGCTCCGTCGTCGGCGGCTCATCAATGCGAGAAAACGTATGCAGTGCCCAGCGCCCGTTGGGCGAGATGTCATAGTGATGCACCCCTCGTGTGTACGTCGCGGGTGTGACACGCTCGGGGCGAGCTGCCGAGCCGTCTAGGCGTGACCGGTACAGGTACAGTTGGGTCGCGTTGTTGGGCGAAGCCAGGTAGTAAACATATCGACGAGTCGTGTCGACGGCCTTGACGAAAGGCACGCCGAACGGATAGCCGGGCTCCGAGATGTCAAAGCCGCCTGGCGTGAGGAGCCGCCGAGTCTTGCCGTCGCGCGACATCAGATAGGCGTGTCGCCAACCGTCGGTCTCGCTCACCCAGATGAACGACTTCCCGCCATCGATCCAATGTGGGTCGTCGTCCACGTCTACCCACGCGCTATCGCGGTCCGTGAAAATCGAGCGGACGGTGCCGGTGCGCACATCACCGAGCATGACATCATTCGTGTTCTGAAGCCGGTTCAGGCGCTGAATAACGATCTCGCCGGACGACGACGCCCACTGCATGCGGGCGATGTACCCATCGCGCGGATCGCCGGTCACATCGAGCCACTGCGTCGCGCCACCGGTCGCGCTCACCACGCCGACGCGACTCGCTGAATTAGTCTGACCGGCCTTCGGATATTGCACTGGCACCGTGAACGAATAGAGCGAGTCGGTGTCGTCGATGAGATCGTAGTCCCGAACACCCGAGGCATCGAGCTGCCAATAGGCGATCTTCGTTCCATCGGGGCTCCACCGCCACCCGTCGCGCAAATTCAACTCTTCTTCGTACACCCAGTCGAACGACCCGTTGAACTTGGTCGATGTGCCGTCGCTGGTGAGCTGTACGATGTGGCCCACTGCAGGGCCCGCGACGTCCTCGACATAGAGATTGTGGTCGCGGACGTATCCGACTTTCCGCCCATCGGGCGAGAATTTCGCGAACAGCAGCGTCGAGGGACCGGCGTCGGGGCCGCCCAGCTTGCGGAGCATGTTTGTCGCGCGATCGAACAGCCAGTAGTCACCGCGATTGCGCTCGCGCCAGACTCGTTGCGTGTTGGTAAAGAGAAGGAGCCGCCTGCCATCTGGAGAGAACGCGTAGCTGTCAATATCCAGCGGCACAGACGTCCCAGGCGGAATGAGGCGCCCAGCCGGTACTAGGACCTCCCGCGCTCCGGTTGCCGCGTCATAACGAACTACTTGGGCGCCACCGGTCCGCTGCGGTCCACCTTCTTGTGAAGCCTCGAGCACCGTATACGACGCGCCGCCGGCGAACCACTGCGCTGACGAAAGCTTGTCGTCTTCCGCGGTTGCCAGCGCGAAGAGTCGGTCAATGCTGACCACTCCTGAGTCGCCGACCCGAGTCTGCTGTGCCTCCACCGAGTGCATTGCCGCAATGAGCGCCGCCGCGGCTGACAAAACGCGACTAGTCGGGCGTGCTGTTCTCACCGTGGAAACCATACCACCGGTGCGGTATCCTCGCGATGTTGGCGGGAAGGTCAGTCGTTGTCGCAAATAGACGACAAGAGGCCCCTGCAAATGCCGTTAACCCGCTCATTATAGGCCTAACTTCGGTTTGCTACTTGCTCCAACAAGTTCAGCCATATGAACGGGAACTATGGGGTCCCTGAGATGCAATCCACCGCCGCCGCGTCCACACAACGAGCGACAGTCAAACGCGCGTGGATACCTGGCGAGTTGTACGGTCTCGATTCCCTCGCTCGGACGCTCGCCGCGCACAGTAACGTGCGCTCGGACGCCGAGATCGTGGACTCGATAGTAGCCGCGTTCGTTGCCAAGGCTAGGGAGCGGGGCGCCCACGCGGAAAACGTCATCATTCTATTGCAGGACGCGGTTCGTCGCGCGATCGGTAAGAGGGATCCCGCCGCCGATGCCTTCGTGGCTCTGGTTGCACGCTCGTGCTTGCGAGCGTTCTACCGAGCAGACTGACTAGCCCCGCCCAGCCGCCAAGCGCCAAAGCGGCTTAGGTCAACCTTAGGTCGTAGCTCCCGCAAGTTCTTGCTCGCCCAGGACCGCCAGGGCGACCGCGTCGAGTGATCGGCCGGTGTCGGCTGCTTCCTTTCGCATAAGGGCCATCGCTTCATCTACGGGCAGCTTTTCACGGGCCGCCAACGCCTCGACTGCACGATTGACGACTGGAGTACGCGAGACCGGAGCCCGCTCCTCCGCAGGCGTCGCCGGATTGGCGCCGGTCAGCATCGAGTGTGTCGGTGTGACCGTGGCCGCGCCCTGCTCCGCCACTTTGCGCGCGCAAGAGATGGCGGCCTTGAGGCTGGCATCGAGATCGCTAGGCGAGCCGGCTGGCGGGACTACCGCCACGGAACCCCAGTTCGGACGAGAGGCAGGGTCGGCTAGCGCGGGGTCGTCGTTCATGACCAACGCGGCGACACCCGGGCGCGCACGAACCACCGCCATCGCTGCGGTAATGCCGGGACCGTCCTCCAAGTGCGGCGCCAGCAGCACCGCATCGGGAGCAAGGAGCTGTGCATACTCGACAGCTGCCCTACCACTCGTGACACGCGCTACCACGTCGTAGCCCAAGCTCTTCAGCCGAGTTGTGAGCTCGGATTGCGCACCTGCACGCCGTTCTCCAACCAGTAGGCGCAACACCGCGTCCCCGGCCTGCGGGCCATCGCCCTCAGCTTTCACCGCCGTAGCCTCCGCCATGATCTGTCCCGTTGACCCACCGGTATACCAATCACCCGCTGTGGGCGAGGTGACACGAATCACAGGGAATGACGATCGGCCATCACGTTTGTGTACGTTGCAGCGGACTCGACTCGGACACGTGCGACGCGCCGGCCGAGTCCGCGCCTCAAATCATCCTGCCGCAGTACTACGGCATAGTTCGTCGTCCGGACACCAGGTTGACGATCACAGCAATCACTGCGAGCACGAGCAGGATGTGTATTAGCGCCCCAGCGACGTGGAAGACGCTAAACCCTAGCAACCAGAGTACGAACAGAATGACAGCAATAGTCCAAAGCATTTACCGGCCCTCGCGTTGTTGGTAACCCGGAACGATCCCCAATCAAGCATTTCGCGTACCGGACACGGCACGTAAGCCGCCGCACAAGAGGCGTAGTGGATCACCACAAAGGCGCGACGCCAACCCCCGCTAGGTAGGGGGCGGCTCCCCCATTCCGGGCGCGACGTAAGACGGGATTTCCACGGTGGGGTCTTGGGCCGCCCGCGATCGGGTGATGGGAGTGACGGGTACTACCGTCGCCTTGGGCCATGTGACAGCGACCGGTGGGCCTACCGGGGTGAACTTCGCCGCGTGCTGCACCGCGGCAGCTGCATAGAGTACCTCGGCGGCTTCCCCAGAGTTCGGCACATTTTCAGCCACCTGAGTGAGCCCGGTAGCGAATCGGTCGATGCCTTCTGCGCGCTCCGCTCGGAGAAGAGCGGCGGAATCGGCCGGCGGGCCGATAGGATCAAGGCCAAATCCTACGGTGTCTGGTTTGGGCAGGTCGGCTACCGGAATGCTCGGTACGGCCGGCTCGGCCCCGAATGGTTCGTGCAGGGGGATGACCTGCTCCTCCAGAGCGATCTCGCGCTCCGCGATCACGGATAGTCTTGCGGACGCCGCCAAGAGCAGGTGCCCGACAGTAGTGTCGCCGACCGAATCGGCAACGGCTCCCACGTGCCGCGCCGCCAGTGCTTCGGTCACTATCGTATCAGTCCGCGCGTACAGTGTGCCGCTCGCCTGGGCTGACAATGAGCCAACGCCGAGCCCGAGGCCGAGGCCGACTGCGACCGATGTAATCTCCAGTCGCGTCATCTAGGTCTCCCTGGTTTTGCGGTGCAATCTATACTTCAGCTCGGCGCATAACCCATGCCCGGCGTTTACACGCGGTCATTCGCGGTTGGCCAGCCTTGTGCTACGTACAGGAGAGCCATGTCCCGCGCATTCGTTAACGAGAACGCTGACCACGGTGGCGGACGACGCCACTTCACGCTTCCAGCGCGCGACGACCCGCAGTATGACGAGGCGGCAGCAGAAGCATTGCTCGACGCTGCACGCTTAGGCGAAACCGGAAGCGCAGAACAGGCGACGGGCTACTACTGGGGCGAACCGCGACTACGTCTCTACGTCACGCGAATTCTCGCACGCGCGCGGCAAGACCGCGACGAGCGATTGGTGCAGCTCGCGGAGCGATTCCTGGCCTAGCGGGAGAACCCCAATCACCGGCTGCACGGCGATTGGGGTTCTGCATTCAGCCCAGCCGAATGCTGTCAACGACGGAGGCTAGAACGTCACGCCCGCGGTCAGCGGAAGGAACGTGATGTGGTTGCTGCCCACGAACACGTAGTGATAGCGCACCTCGGCGAAGAAGCCGATCCCGGTTCCTGGCAATTTGAGATTGAGCCCACCACCGCCATTGATTCCGAGATCGTTGGAAGTCGTTGAGCCCGTCGCCACCACCGTGGTGCCGCCGAGTGCCACCTTGTAGTGGTCGTTGTAGTAGCCTACGCCTCCTATCAGATATGGGCTCACGGGTCCGGGCGCGGATACGACCATGTTCGCATTCGCCGTCCAGATTTGTATGTGGGCCGAGGTACCGAACGAGCTCTTGACTGGCAGCTGATTGAACATGAGGTCCCCGCGCACGCCGAGCGGAGTAGCGCCGAAATGCACGCCGAGATTCGCCAAGGCGTTCCATCCAGTCGTATAGGCCGAGCTCAAGTCCCCGACTGGAATCGTCGCGCCACCGCCAAGGCCAAGAGTGATCTGAGCACGCGCTGGACGCGCGAGCGTGACCATCGAGAGAAGAAGCAAACTCACCGTCAGCTTTTGGATGAACGCGTGCCTCGGGCCATGCTGCGAGGCGAGCGTAGCATCCCTGCGTACCAGCGCACCGGTCACAAACACCTCCAGATCGGGGTTACCGCAAAACCGAGCACGCTTTGCGCTCGTCGCGTGCCAGTAACGCAAAAAGCATACGCTTTTCGCGGTCCGGTCTCGTCGGGACCATGATTTCATGATCCGCAATGTCGTCCGCATCAACGGACAACACGTCCCCATGTGCACCACGGACGCTGCGCTGCATTGCGCCAGGCGCTGTGCAACTTGCACCGGTAAGGTCGTTACGGACGGATGCGTACAGTGTTCCGTAAGAGCTTGTAGCCAAGCCACTTAGGCGACACGGCCTCGGAGTGGTCCCGATACTGCGAAAGCACCTCTCGACGGTTGCTCCAACACTCGCCAGAGCGTCAGCATGAGGAGACACAGAGTCGTGAAGCTGAGCGCAGGTCGTGCGGTCGTATCTCGAACGGGCATGACGCTGGTCGAGATACTGGTCGTGATCGTTCTCGTCTCGCTAGTCTGTGCCTTCGCGATTCCCATGATGAACCGAATTCAGTAGCGCGAGGGTCCAGGTAGGATTTTGACCTCGGCAGCTGACTTTCTCGCCTGACCACGGTCGTATAGCTCACCGCGCCCGGTGTGTGCGCGGCCGGCCGTGGTCATGGCGGGTTTCCCGAAAATGGCGGCCGTCCGCCTCGCCTTTTTACGTGCGAGCGCTCGCGTCCCGCGCTCTGAACGTCGGCGGCAGCAGCCGCGCCGAGTTCAAGATGAAGGTCAGCTCCGACGCGACGTGAATGAAGGTGGCGAGAAGGGGATTCAAATAGCCAAACGCCGCGAGCCCCACGCCCAGCGCGTCGACAGCGAGCGTGCCCGCGAAGTTGAAGCGGATGATCCCCCGGCATCGGCGCGCTACGCGCACAGTTTCGACAAACGCTCCGAGGTCACTTCCCAAAAGGACCACGTCCGCGCTCTCGCGCGCTACGTCGGTCCCGGAGCCCATTGCAACACCCACCGTTGCTTCCGTGAGCGCCGGTGCGTCGTTCACACCGTCGCCCACCATGGCCACCGCGCGGCCCTCGCCAACCAGCCCGCGTACGACAGCGGCTTTGTCCGAAGGAAGCAGCTCAGCATTGGACTTATCCACGCGCAGCTCGTGCGCAATGGCGTCCGCCACTGGCCGACTGTCTCCGGTCAACAAGACGGTGGCGATTCCCATCTGCCGTAAAGCGCTGACCGCTTGTGCTGCCTCCGGACGCACGGCGTCGGCCACGCGGATCGTGCCAAGGAATCGGCGGCCGCGGGCAACGAATACGTCGGAGCTTGCCTGACTCGTCGGTCCGGCCGGCACCGAATGTTGCGACGGAAGGTCGATCACTTTTTTGGCTGCGAGGAAAGCGGAGTTCCCAACGATTATCTCGTCGCCGTCCGTCCGTGCGATGACTCCGCGACCGGGCGTGTAGTCGAACTGGTCCGGTTCCACACGTGCGATGCCACATCGATCCGCTTCACGCACAATGGCGCGGCCTAGCGGGTGCTCAGATTGTCGCTCGGCGATCGCGGCCGTCTCGAGTACCTCGAGCTCCGTCGGCCCATTCGCACGCGCTATCTCCCGAACTGTGGGGACGCCTAGGGTCACCGTCCCCGTCTTGTCGAATGCAACGGTGTCGAGCGACCAGAGAGCCTCGAGATAGCGTCCGCCTTTCACGATCGCGCCGGCGCGTGCGGCCCGGCCGATTCCGCCAAGGATGGCGAGCGGGGTGCCGGCTGCAATTCCGCACGCGCCAGCCACGATGATAACCGAAATCGTCGATCGTGCATTGTGCGTGATGACCAACGTCAGCGCGGCGCAGACAAGCGCGAAGTACACGAGGTAGCCCGCGTATCGATCCGCCACCTTCTGTACCGGCGCACGCGAGCGCTCAGCGTGTTCCACGGCTTCGACGATCTTGCCAAAGCTCGTGTCGCGCCCCACGCGGTCAGCACGAACCTCGAGCGCACCGGCCTGGTTGACGGTCCCGGCATATACGAGCGTGCCAGGTGTCTTCTCCGTAGGCGTAGACTCGCCGGTGATCGTTGCTTGATCGACAAACGAATGCCCGCTTGTCACGATGCCGTCTACGGGAAGGCGCGCTCCGGGTGCGACGATCACTGTGTCTCCAACCTGCACCTGAGCAAGCGGCACCACCGCGGGGTCGCTTCCCCGTCTCACGGTGGCGGTCGCGGGCAAGAAGTCGAGAAGATCCCGGATCGCTCGGCGGCCCCTGCCAACTGTGAGTCCTTCCAGCACCTCAGCGGCGAGCACGAAAGCCGTGATGATCAGCGCAGTGAAGAACTCTCCGATGACTAACGCCGCGACCAGCGCGATAGTCATCGAGAGCTCCATTGTCATTCGGCGCTCTCGGATGTTCTCCCAGGCTTCTTTGAAAATCGGGTAGCCGCCGATCGCGACGCCGATGATTCCCAGCACGCTAACCCGATGGAACGGTTCCCAAATACGAAACCACACCGCGGCCGCGACGAGGACCACGAAAGCGATGCGCGCGACATCGCGCAGGTCTAGCGCGGCATCATGCCCCGGCTCGGCATGATCATCCTGTCCCATAGACCCGCCTACTTCAAATAGGACCGAATCACATCGACCACTTCGTCGGCCGCCCTGTTGCGCTCCATCCCCTGGCGCGTGGCGCCAAAAGCGTGGTGACGGATGTGATCTTCGAGCACCTCGGCCATCAAGCCGTTCATCGCGCCGCGGGCGCTAGCGATGAGTCGAAGCACTTCACCACAGTCCGCGCCTTCCCCAAGCGCGCGCGAGACGGAGTCCATCTGGCCCCTGATCCGCGCAACCCGCTGTCCCAGTTTGTCTTTGTTCTGGAACACATGCGACAATATGGGCTGATAGTATAGTGGGCTATTCTATAAGCGGGCAAGGCCAAGGCTTCGTGTCTTCCGGCTTTAGGGGGCGTGGGGGCGAAGCCCCCTAGACCAGCGGCATGACCTCCGCCGCAAAGCGCTCCATCTCCTCCAGCTGCGGGCTGCACTGCAGCAACAGCAGGTCCACCCCAGCCTCCGCGAACGTCCGCACTCGCTCCGCCACACGCTCCGGTGTGCCGACCAGCCCCGCGCGGAGTCCACGATTCGACACTGAGTAGTCTTCGAGACTCAGCGCCTGCTCCAGCTTCGTGTTAGCTACCCAGTCCCGGTAGGTCTCATACGCCGGCGAGCCCGGGGCAACGTTAGTAATGCGTGACACCTCGCGCGCTGCCTCTGCTTCAGTGGGGCGCACCACTGCGTAGGCAGCCATCCCGAATATCATCGGCGCAAGACCAAGCGCCGAACGGCGAGCGCGCATGTCGGCTACCTTGGGTGCAATCCGCTCGGGTGGATCACCATGCATTACGTAGGCGTCGCACCGCCGAGCGATGAGCGACTTGGCCGCATCCGACTCGCCGCCGGCGTATATCACGGGCAGCTGAGTGGGCTTGGGCTCTAGAATTGTCTCTTCGACAGTGTAGTAGCGGCCCGCGTGACTAAAGCGAGGCTCGGTCCACGCCCCATGCACAACCGCCAACCATTCCTCCGTTCGAGCATACCGGTCATCGTGCTCATCGAAGCGCACTCCGTACCGCCTGGCCTCATCCTTCCACCAGCTCGAAACAACGTTTAGCGCGAGCCGGCCAGGTGCGATCCGCTCGATGTTTGCCGCCTGCTTCGCGAGAATCGCAGGCTGATGAAAAGTCGGACGCACCGCAACCATGAGCTCGAGTCGCTCAGTCACCGCTGCCAGCGCAGCCGCGGTGGACCACGCATCCAGCGCTGGCGCATCGATCCCTTTGATGTCATTCATGAACAACTCGGCAACGAGCGTCAGGTCGTAGCCCAGCGTTTCACTCCGACGAGCAAGCCGTTGCGAGTAATCCCATGTGGCTGCCATTGTCTCGTCGGGCACGTTACGAAGCCACCCGCCAAACACAGGCAGCCAATATCCGTAGCGCACCTACGCGGACGCCCGCTGCACGAGAAAATCAACCAGACGCTCGTGCGGATCGAATCCCACAACGTTGCGCGCGTCTGCCACGAAGTTGGAAAGCGCGTTGATGTCGTAGAAGTAGTGCTTCCCATCGCGATCGTCCACGAGGCACTCGATTCCGCCCACGTCGATTCCCGCTCGGCTAGCGATGCGCTCGGCGGCCTCAATGATGCCCCGAGGCGGGCTAGCACGCTCGACTCGGAGCCCGGTCTTGGGCGCGTCCAATGCGCACGCCGACCGCGCTAGAGGACGGCCATCGGTAGTCTGGCACACATCAGCGGGACATAGGTTGTACGCCGCGTCTGCCGCCGGATAAACATTGATGGCGTATAAGAACTCGCCTCCGAGCACTTCCACGCGGGTGATGCGCCCGTCGCGCAACGGCGCGAGCTCTTGCACTAGCACCGCGCCATCCACTCCGAAGTCGAGCGTGCCGCTAGCCGCCGCCGACTCCAGTGTGACTGGGTCGTCGTACCGGACGATCCCTGCTCCGCTACCGCCAACATTCGCTTTCACCAGCACCGGGTACCGAAGGCCGCCCGCTGCGCTGATCACCGCGTCCGAACTGTTCGCCACACGCGTGCGAGGGTACGGGAGTCCTAGCTCCGTGAGAATATCCAGCTGCAGTGCTTTTGATGTGTCCACCGAGTACGCCACAGAGCCATTTACGACCGGCACTCCGAGGCGCTCTAGGTGACGAAGCCACTGCAGCGTGTAAAATGTTGATTGCCCGTGACTACGCAGATAGGCCGACGGGCTCGCCCGGTTGAACACGAGACCATACGGCGCGTCGGGTTCGCCAGGGTCGTAGCTGTGCGACGCTGCATCGAGCCGAATATATGGCACACTGCGTCGCTCCAGCTCTGCAAACAGCGGCCGGAACCAGTCTGGGTGCTCGTGATAGATCGCGAGCGGCTGGTCCGCGGAAATCGATCTGGGCATGCTGAATGTTAGCTACAAGCGCGGCAGCAGCCACGTGGCATCACCGCACACGTCACGCGTGTAATGCCCGCTTGAGAATCGCCACCTGGCCGCCATGATAAGCAGCGTGTTGAACTGCGCCTTGGAGAAGGACGTACAGCGAATCCGGCTTGCCTACCGTCTGCTCATCGAGTCGTGCAGGGTCGAGCGTAAGAATGGCTGTGCGCAGCCTTTCGTGCGCCTCCCTCATGGCGCTCACATCTCGGCGCCATGCCGCCTCCGTTCGCTCGAGGGGCACAGGCCAGTCCTCCTCGGGCGAAGGCTCCACTGGCTGGCCACCGAGCCGACGACGTACGACATCAGCCCAAGCTGTCACGTGCAGCACCAACTCCCATATCGTGTGAGCCCCCGCTATCGGCCGAGTGGCAGCCGCGGTTGCGTCAACATCCGACAACAGCGCGGTAAGGTCCGGGCCGTGCCACGCGCTGCCTGCTATAGCCCGTAGTAACTGATCGGCGATCCGCCCAGTTTCAGGCGACGGATTGATCTGAGACATGCTAGCCGGTGCTCAGCTACTGGGTTCCTCAGGAGCGGCGTGGCGGTCCGGGCGGAAGTGCTCTAATCGCACCTGCGTTACCTGACCATCCGTTGCAGCCTGGAGCTCGTCTTCAATCCCTCCGAGACCGGCCGCCTTCAGCTTACGTAGCGCAAACTCGCTTCCTACTACACACGTGAGTGTCTCATCCGAGAGGTCGTACGCGATGAGGTCCTCCACGTACGCTGAGTGCGTTGGCTCATATCTCCTGGCTGCCCGCTCGCGAACTTTACCCCACAGCTCCGTAGCGGAGGCAGTACGAGGCAGCACATGCCTTGATTCCGCAGCTCGCAGCCGCTCGATGGCAACAGGCTCGGATAGCGCCGTCCTCGTCTCGGGACTCGGCTGAATCTCCCGACGCCGACGCTTTAACCACTCCTGGAACTTCACATCGCCAGAGAAGTTGACGTCCTCATCAACCAGCTTTGCCAGATATGCCGCCCAGCTGCGTTTCACGCGTGTATGGTCCGTCTCGCGTATATATAGCAAATACTGCAACGCCTCATACACGCGATTGGGGCGTTCGCCTAGCATCCGATCAGCAGCCGTACGCGTGACACCAAAGTAGCGCAGCAAGAGTCGCTGCAGACGACTCTCACGAGGATCTAGCGCTCCCACGCCACGCAGCAGTGCTGCAATACGGAGCTGAGGTCCAGGAGCAAACGTAAATTCGTAGCGCCCCGTTCCGACCTTGCGCCACTCTACGGCTTCCAGTACTCCCGCCGCTGTCAGTTCGGTAGCGGCTTCCTCAACTGAGTCTTTGACCGCTGCGGGCCGCCGAGCAATCCCTACCATCCCGCAGCGCACCTGAAGATCTGCCAGCTCGACCACCCAGGGAGCACGCACTCCACGCGCAGCCTCACCTGCAAAGAGTTGGTACAATCTCTTGGCAATCGGACTACGTAGTGCGACATACCGATCTACATCGATCCACGCAGCCCAACCACCTGCAAGCTCACGGAGCCAAATAGGGTTGAGCTGCAGGTGGGCAATCCAGTCTTCTCCGTTAGCTCGGCGCTCGTACGTGCGACTCACCACATACTCGAGCACGTACAGCACACCCATCGTATCAGCGCCTTTTCTAACACGTGGAACAGGACTTCCATCAGGATCTACAGGATGCGCAACAAGATCTCCTGCCAATAACGCCCCACCTACTGCTTCCGCTCCATGAGTCACATGGGCTTCGATCCGAACATGGGAGAGTCTCAGCAATGCACCACGGATCCGCCGAGTAATCTCTCCGTTAACAGGCTTCCCCATGGCCCGTGCAATGCGTCCTACACTAGGATCCCGAAACTCACCGGTCTCGAACAAATGCAGCCGCTCATGCTCAGGCAGCTCATCCGCCATTCGGAACAACGCAAAGAAGATGTCTCCATCAGAGCCATATGGCAGCCCGTGACGGTCATCGCCTTTAACCACCACCTTGTACGCCGACCCATCTGCCCGTTGCCCACTCAATTCCGCAGTGTAGGCATGTATCGGAAGCCGCCTATCCCCCCCGACTGCAGCTTCCAATTTCTGAACTGCCCGGACTACTGGCAGATCAACCAAACGCAGCGCAACCGGATGCTGCTCGATTTCAATCGGGAGCTCTCGCATGATCAGTGGTAGTTATTGTATCAACGATACCTACCTAACAGCGAGTGGTAGGGTTGTAGTTGTTCTTGGAGTTAGCTGCTATGTGGTCCTGTGAGATACACAGAACTGTTCGTCAGCTATCATAGGGGGGGTGGCAGTAGCTATACCGTACGCCCTCTCCCATGGCTTGACAGTGCTGTAGGGTCTTAACTAGTCTCCGTGGGTCTCAGGTGCATAGGGAATGGGCATGCTGTGCTATACCGGCAGGGCCGTGGGGTGCTAGTGTCGGCTATGTATGGTGCTTGCTAAGTGTCGACTTCCCAGCCTGCTATGCTTGGCTCTGATGTGGTAGATGCATCTTTACATTGGCCTAGTCCTATGTCCTATGAGGTCTGGCGTACCTTTTATCGGCGCTGATAGCTCTGAGGGTTGGGAGACATTGTGGTGCTAGATGGCACACGAGGTTTACACCTCGTAGCTGATGAGCCTGAGGTAAATCGCCGAGTCTCAGATCAGCGTATAGTCGAATGTATTGGTGCATGTTTCGCGCGTAATCCATTGCTGCCAGGGCAATTGCGCGATGCTAAGTTGGTCGCGTTTGGGTTTGATCTGTTGTATCAACTGTTTGGCCACGGGGGTCAACCCTTAGGGGCTGCCGGCCGCTGGTCGCTGGCGAGCTTCTGTGGCATTTCTAGCGCTCGGGTATCGAGGGCTCTGCAGGTACTTCGGCAGTCGGGGGTCATTTCTACAGCTGAGGGTGCTGATCCGGGGAGCTTAGCATTTTGCGATAGTGTTCTTATCGCCGCTACTGCCGGTCGCTCGCTGGACTGGGCCGGCTTAACCCCCGCTCTCCACGGGCGTGCAGTTGCACTTCTGACTCTCTGCGCTTGTGTAGATCTAGTTCCCACTCCATGGGAGTGGACACCTGTGACGTATGGCGCTTTAGCGCGGCACGCGTGCTACTCAATAGGAATGATCCAATCGGGTCTAGCTAGTCTCGTTAAGCTGGGGGTGCTGGAACAATTAGCTCGCGCAGGTCGCGGTCATGATTACCGATTTAGTGCATGGGCACTGGGCAAAGCCCCCGCGCCGAAAATTGTGTCGCCATTGGCAGAAGCTTCGGTACGTTCGCTGGAAGCGCGTTCATCGCCACCGACAGTTGCAACAACGGACAGATTGTCTTCTTCTGTGAACGCTGCTGCCGAGAGCACAATGGTGGTGGAGATTGGCGGGTTAGTCGTGCGCCTTCCAGTTGGAACGGAAATCACGATGACGGTCGGCCCTGATGGTACTCCAGTGTACGCCATCGGTCCTGATTTGATGGTTCGCCGCCAATGACCTGTGTACATAGTGCGTCGTCTGTAGCGCATGAAGAGAGTTGCCCTCCCCCTCCTTCTCGCTCTTCTCCTCGTTGTTCTTACGAGCTGCGCTACAGGCGGGGCTTCTAGTAGTGAGCACGCCTCGGCGGGTCTGATCGCCTCGCACTCCACAGGTAGCACAGTTGTTGATCTTCCCCTCAGCGACGCGATGCCCACTAGCGCTCGGGTGGTTGAGACTAGTGGCGACAGTGTCGTAGTGGCTTTCTCTGCTGATGCTGCATACCCGGGATTGCGGATAGTTGCCAGCGCGTTTCCGTGGAACTGGGAAGCAGATGGGGGAATGACTCTCGTACTGGATGTCACTAATCCCAGCCACGATGATGTAGCCGTAGGGCTCCGGGTAGATGATGGTGAGATTCCCGACGGAAACTTTGTTGCTGTCAGCACAAAGATCACACCAGGGGAGCATCGTTTGGTGTTGCCGCTCGAGGGTCTTTCGCCCGCAGCGCCCTACGCATTGCCGGAGGGTTCCCATAAGCTGCTGACGCACCCAGGCTCGATAATCCTCCGGCCTCGACCCGGATCGGTTTTCGATCTGTCACATGTGACGGCCGTGACGGTCTATCTGTCGCACCCGGCGAATCCGGCTACGCTTACTATCAATCGCCTAACTCGAGTTGCTGATCACGCCCTCCCAGGGTTCGCGGCCGCTCGCTAGCTCCACCAGCTCGGCCGGGCGACGTCTGTCTGGAGCGCATACATTCCCCGCATGACGCTCTTTGCAGCCCGGATCTCTGCACTTGGTACCGAGAACGCTTTCAAAGTTGGTGATGACATTGCCCGTGTAACAGCACGTGGGGTCGATGTCGTCCGCCTCAACTTGGGCGAGCCGGACTTTGATTCTGCGCCCCACATAAACAAGGAAGCCATCGCGCAGATCCTGCGCGGCAACTCGCATTACGCCGATCCGCAGGGCATTCGGCCTCTGCGCGAAGCGATCGCTCGCCACATCTCACGTACGCGTGGGATCTCGACTGATCCTGCGCAGGTAGTCGTCACGACAGGGGGCAAGCCCTCGATTGGATACACGATGCAGGCGTACGTGAACCCTGGGGATGAGGTGATCTATCCGAGTCCGGGGTTCCCGATTTATGAGTCCTGGGTCACCTATGTCGGTGCGTGTCCGGTGCCCTTGCCGCTCCGTGAGGAGGCGGCGTTCACCTTCACGGCGGATGATCTAGCCGAGCGTATCACGCCGCGCACCAAGGTGATCATCCTCTGTTCTCCGTCGAACCCGACTGGCGGAGTGTTGACCCAGCAGGAGCTCAGCGGTATTGCCCGCGTGATCGTTGAGAAATGCCGGCCAGATGTACGCGTGTATTCGGACGAGATTTACGAGCACATCCTGTTCGATGGCGTGGCGCACCATAGCATTGCTGCCGAGCCTGGTCTGCGCGAGCGCACCATCATCGCGACGGGTCACTCGAAGGGCTTTGCAATGACTGGGTGGCGATTGGGCTATGCGGTGTTACCGACAGTAGAGGAAGCCGCCGTTTTCCGGCAGCTCAACATCAATCTCATTTCCTGCGTGCCGCCTTTTATCCAGGAAGCCGGTCGGGTCGCGCTTGAGAGCCCTGAGTCCGTAGCGACGGTGGAGCACATGGTGTCGGCTTTCCAGGGGCGACGAGACTGGGTCGTCAGTGCGCTCAATAAAATCGACGGACTTCGGTGCCAGAATCCCAAGGGAGCCTTTTACGTGTTTCCCAACGTTGCCGGCGTATGTGAGCAGCTGGGAATTCTCGATGCCTATGACAATTTGAGTGATGCAGCACGCATCCGCACATCGCCGGCTGGGATGTTGCAGATGTTCTTGCTATATCGCTACGGCGTGGCGACAATGGATAGGAACTCCTTCGGAAGGATTGGTGCAGACGGCCAGCATTTTCTGCGGCTGTCGATCGCGGCAAGCCTCGAGCGGCTTCGGGAAGGTATCGGTCGAATCGAGCGCGCAGCGGCCGACTGTGCCGGGTTCGCGAAGTTTCTGACTCAGGAGCGGTTATGGGAGTGATGAGCTTTATGACGCAAAGTACTTGACGGCAACGAGACTATTCGCTAGCGTATGCCCGTGACCCCACCTCCCCACGCCCGCATTCGGCTCGAGCCCACCGTCGAGCGGGCGCGTCGCGCTCCTGACCGCGGCGCATCGCGTGCGCTGGAAGACCTCCGCTACATCCGCGAGACGATGGCGAATGCGTCGGCATTTACGGCGCTCTCGGGCTGGGGACTTGTCGTGATCGGCGTGACGGCTGTGGGGACGGCGATCCTAGCCGCCTCGCAGCATTCCTCGCGTTCATGGCTGGCGGTGTGGCTCGCCGAAGCGGCAACGGCCGTAGCGATTGGAAGCGTCACGACCGGATGGAAAGCGCGCGCGCTACAGCTGCCGCTCGTCTCGGGGCCAGTCCGGAAGTTTGCGCTTGGCTTTCTGCCACCAATGGTCGTCGGCTCCCTGCTTACGGTGGCCATGAACAACCCGCTCATGATCGGACTGCTGCCGGGCGTATGGCTTCTGCTCTACGGAACAGCCGTCGTAACCGGCGGGGCGTTCTCCGTGCGCATCGTGCCCGTCATGGGACTGTGTTTTCTCGCGGCTGGCACAGTCGCGCTCTTTGCGCCTGCAACCTGGGGGAATTGGCTACTGGCTGGAGCGTTTGGAGGGTTGCACATCGCTTTCGGGCTCGCGATCGCGGGGCGGCACGGTGGCTAAGGCTGCAGCGCGGACCACGCCCGCTTTTGTGGCGCAAACCTCTGACACGCTCGACCCCGTGATTCACGAGCGCGTGCGGCTCGGTATTCTGAGCGCTCTCGCGGTCAACGATGTACTGACGTTCAATGAGCTGAAACGGCTGGTTCGCACCACGGACGGCAATTTGAGCGTGCATGCGCGGCGGCTCGAGGAAGCCGGCTATGTGGGCTATACCAAGCGCTTCTCCGGACGCGTACCACGGACCGAGTACCGTCTTTCGGCAGCTGGTCGACGAGCGCTCGAGCGGTACTTGGAACACATGGAAGCGCTGATAGACGCGACGCGGGCCGGACGGTCCGCCGCATCGGGCCACTGAGATGGTGACGCGGACTCCTCGTCCGGAGTCTTTTTTTTGTGCCCTCTAACTTTACCAAGCCAAGTACTTTGATGCACGCTGCCATCATCATGGACGGTAACGGCCGCTGGGCTTCTGCTCGTGGCCTCCCTCGCGCGGCCGGACATAAACGCGGTGTCCAGTCCGTACGCGCGGTGGTCCGCGCCGCACCGTCGTGCGGTATCGGTACTCTCACGTTGTACGCGTTCTCGTCAGATAACTGGAGCAGACCTCGGCACGAGGTCGTCGCGCTCATGCACCTGTTCCGCACGCATCTGAGGGCGGAGGCCACGGAACTTGCTGACAATGGCGTAAGGCTGACGGTGATTGGCCGGCGCGACCGGCTGCCCCTAGTTCTCCGGCACGAGATCGTTTCCGCCGAGCGCGTTACGGCGGCCGGCGACAAGCTTCATCTGCGGTTGGCGATCGACTATTCGTCGCGTGATGCAATCCTTCGTGCCGCTCGCGCGCTTGGGCCCGATGGCCCCTGGGATCGTGAGACCTTTACCCGTGCGCTGGGCGAGGCGTATGGGCCAGGTGGCCGCGCGCCCGACGTCGACCTGCTCATTCGCACCGGCGGTGAGCAGCGCGTGAGCGACTTTCTACTGTGGGAGGCGGCCTACGCGGAGCTCGCGTTCGTGCCGCACATGTGGCCCGAGTTTGGTGCCGCGGCGCTCGCGGAGGTGGTCGCTGACTACCATTCTCGCGATCGACGATTTGGAGCGTTGCCCGCCGCGGGCTGACCGGCCGCTGCTCCCCCTTT
>Ga0073928_10001051_pt1 | contig 55817 bp, 59 predicted proteins | sample PaiPotPPA55metaG_FD_76969 | JGI IMG/M metagenome (GOLD analysis project Ga0073928, IMG submission 76969) | Iron sulfur acid spring bacterial and archeal communities from Banff, Canada, to study Microbial Dark Matter (Phase II) - Paint Pots PPA... ... | reverse complement strand
TTCCGGCGGGCGGCAGGTTCAGTCAAGGCCGCGCGCCGCTCCTGCGCGCGGCGGAGCGAAGCCTTGACGGGTTCTGCTGCCCGCCGTACACTCGCTTGGAGAGGGAATGGGAGCCGCAACTCCGCAATTAGGGGACATTTCTATCGAGGCCAAAAGGGGACATTTTCATCGAGGCGCAACAGCGCGGCTATAAAGCGGCGGCCGGGCGGAGCCTCTCCTCATCTTCCACTGCTATCAAGGTGAAAGACCTGCGGCCACCGCCACGTGACGACGACCCAGATCTATGACCAAGTGCCGGCGGTCGACTTCGGAGAGCGCCAGCCACCTGTTGGCGATGTACAGTCTGGCTGTACGGACCGCCGCGAGGCGATGAAATGTTTCTCGACAACGTGGAAAAGCCGATCTGTGATACTTTATAGCCATGGCTTCGACTGTGGCGTCCGACCGCTCTGTTTCAAAGCGCCTCAACCTGAATATGTCCGGCCAGGCCTTTGCCGAGCTGCAGACACTATCACTCAGACGCGCAGGTCTATGACGGAACTCATCAGACTGGGTCTTGGGCTGGTTAAGATTGCAATACATGCTGCAACGAATGATCAGAAGCTACTAGTCGTAGACGATCAAGGTAAGCCCATAAAGGAGATCGTCCTGCCGGAGTGAAGCGGATGAAGACTTGCTTCTTCATTTCGCTTATAGGAGCACCCGATAGTTCTGAGCGCATCCAGTCGAATAAGCTTCTCAAATTCATAATCGAACCCGTCCTAAAAACACGCGGCTACGACATACCTGTCAGGGCCGATCAGATCACTCAGCCAGGAATGATCACAAGCCAGGTCTTTACCAAGCTATGGAACGATGACCTTGTAATTGCGGATCTGACGGGCAAAAACCCCAACGTTTTCTATGAGCTCGCTGTCCGACACATTGTGCGCAAGCCGTGTATTCATATGATTCGTAAGGGAGAGACATTTGCCTTTTGACGTTGCTCCGAACCGGACGATTTTCTTTGATTTCGATATCGAGGAGGCAACCAAGGTCCGCGTCGAGCTTGACGCCATGATTGTTAGTGCTGAAACCGACCCTGGTGCTGCGAACACTCCGCTATCGTTCGCGATTGATTTGGCGCCATTGGACAAGAGCAAGAATCCTGTCGAAGTGGGAATTACGGAAATACTTGCCCTCCTGCAAGATGTCAGGGCTATTATGGGAAGACCACGCACCGATGATGTCGTGGATATAATAATAGATGCTTTGATGTCGACCTGACCGTCCCTCTCAAGCGGGCCAGGACCATTTCGTGATCGCTGCGGGCCACGACCGCCACCATCACTACCACCCAGATCTACGACAAGCGGCCACGCTCTACTTCCGAGAGCGCCAGCCACCTGCTGGCGAGGCTATGCCCTGCCCCCGCCACTGCTATAATTGAGCAACCAGATGGACGCCCCGGCCTTAACCCTCTTCCTCGTCCAAATCAGCCTGGTGCTGGCGATCCCGCTATTGGTAGCCACGTTGCTCAGGAAGCTGTCGCTGTCGCCGCTGGTGGTGGAGCTGCTGTGCGGTGTGGCGCTGGGGCCCAGCGTATTCGGCACCTTCGCACCGCGTCTCTACCAGGATGTCTTCCCGGCCGTGAGCAAGGCCACCGCCGCGCGCGAGGCGGTCACCGAACTGGGGCTGCTGATGTTCGTCTTCATGGCCGGCCTCGAGCTGCGCCCCCGCAACCTGCGTAGGCTGGGCATGCCCATCTTCTGGACCAGCTTCCTGGGGATTCTCTTCCCGCTGGTGCTGGGCGTGAGCTCAGTCCTGCTATGGCCGGGCTTCTGGCGCAACCAGGCACAGAGCAACATCCCGCTGTTGGCGCTGTTCGTGGGCACCATCCTCTCCATCACGGCGCTGCCGGTGATCGCCCGCATCCTGATGGATCTGAATCTGATCAAGACCGAGCTGGGCCTGATCGTGATGTCCGCGGCCACGCTCGATGACATGGTCGGATGGGGCTTGTTCGCGATCATCCTGAGCAATTTCGGCGGCGCGGGTCACAGCGGGCGGACGTTGTGGTCCAGCGTGGTGGTAGTGCTGCTGGTGTTCGGCCTGATCCTGAATCTGTCCAACAAGCGATTGCAGCGCGCGGTGGTCTGGCTGAATCTTCCCAAGGAAACCTTGCAGTTGAAGTTGACCTTCCTGGTGTTCACCACCGCCGCCATCATCGCGCAGGTTACCGGGACGCATGCCACGCTGGGCGCCTTTCTGGCGGGCGTCACGCTGGGGCGCATCCCGGAAGCGCGCAAGCTGGCGCAGGACAGCCTCTACCGGACCACGGCCAGCATCTTCGCCACCATGTACTTCGTCTCCATCGGATTGAAGGCCAATTTCGTGACCAACTTCGACGTGTGGCTGGTGGCGTTCGTGCTGCTGATCGCCTGCCTTGGCAAGATCAGCGGCGTGTTTCTGGGCGCACGCCTGGGCGGCAAGCAGCCGCGCGAAGCGCTGGTGCTGGCCTTGGGCATGAATGCCCGCGGCGCGGTGGGCATCGTGCTGACCACCGTGGGCATGGAGGCCGGGCTCATCGATCAGCGCATCTTCGTGGCGCTGATCATCATGGCCCTGGCCACCTCGACCTTGAGCGCGGTGGGCATCAAGCAACTGATGGGCGCTGGCGTGCCCGAGCCCGCCGAAGAGCCGGAACTGCTGCCGTACATCTGACGCAGCGGTTTACGGCTTCATCGAAAAAACAATGCCGTAGCCTTCCGATTTGCCGCCGGCAGAGTCGGTGCCGTACAGCGTCCCCGTGGCGTCGATCAGGACGCCGTTGGGGGATCCCCCGTCGGTACCTCCCGTGAACACGTGCAAAACGGCAGGAGTCCACGTGCTCGAGGTGGGCGTGAGCTGCATGATAGTGCCGCAACCGGGATAGTTGTTCTGGCCGTAGCAGGTATCGCTGGTGTTCCCGCCGCTGTAAGTGGTGACGTAGATGTTTCCGTTAGTGTTAGAGGCGATCCCCTGCGAGGGGTGCGCACCTTTTTTCTTGTTGCCAGTAAAGGTATAGATGGTCTTGAAGGTCCAGGCGCCGCCGGATTTGGCGGGCGGCGTCAATTGGTACGCCGTGCCGCAGCCGACCACAAAGCCTCCCAGCGGACAAGCTTTGGAGCTGCCGGCAAAAAAGGTCGTGCCCAAAAGAGTACCGGCGGCGCCAGGGTACACCCGCGACGCGGGCGAGCTGCCGTCGGTCATGCCGGTAAAGGTGTATATCAAGGTTTCCACCCAGGTGTTGCCGGCCGAGGGCGGCGTCAACTCGAACACCGTGCCCGCGCCGTCCGCGCCGCCGTTGTAGGTTGTGCCGAACAGCGCCAGGCTGGCGCCGCTGTTGGCCGTTCCCATCAGCAAACCCGTCATGGGGTTAGCACCGTCCGTTCCGGTTTGAAAGGCATAAAGCTGCTGCTCGGTCCAGCCCCCGGTGGTCGGCGGCAACAGCTCATATACCGTGCCGGTGCCCGCGGCGCCGCCATAGGTGGTCGTGCCAAAGATGGCGCCTACGGTGCAAAGCGTCGAGGTGGCGCACACGAAAAGATCTCCCGTGGGGTTCGCTCCATCCGCGCCGCTTAGAAAACTATAGAGCACGGTTTCGGTCCAGGTGGTAGCGGGTGGGACCGGCGGCGTCAGTTGGAACACCGTGCCGTAACCGGAAGCACCGCCATAGAAGGTGGTGCCATAAAAAGTGTTGTTCGGGCCGGCTACCAGAGCCGATTTCGGATAGGCTCCATCCGTGCCGCCTTGAAAGGAATAGAGGGGGGTTTCGGTCCAGGTGGTAGCGGGCGGGACTGGCGGCGTCAACTCAAAAACCATGCCCAAATCCACCGTTCCGCCGGTATAGGTGGTACCGAAGTAGGCTCCGCTTGGGCCTGCGGTCAAGCCGACCTCCGGGTTGGATCCGTTGACGCCACCAGGGAAGGCTAAGAGCGTCATCAGAGGCGGAGTGGTATCCGGTGTGGCGGCCTGGCAGGCAAACGGGATGAGGCTGGCTAAGGCGAATACACCGCTCCTGGCGATGTTCTGTCGAATGCGCATATCTATGAATTCTCAACTGATTGCGGCTGCAAAGTCAACGCCTGGAACGTAAAGCAGTACCAGACCATTCGATCCGCCGGTGGGCTCTGGTGGCTAGGACAGGGTGCGGGGTTTAGGCCCACGCTCGTACTGTAAAATACAAAACTCAGGCCCCTGCCCGCAGTGCTCGCACCCGGCGCGTGTAGCGGTCCGTCGTAAGGGTTGTATAATTGTTGGTTCGTTCAAAAGGGAGGACAAGCGAATCTTGCGAAAACTATTGATCGGTTCTGCGTTCGGGCTGCTGTTGGCGGCTGGAACGGTCTGCGCGGAGGTGGTGGTCCGGGTCGCTCCGCCGCGTCCGGTGGTGGAAGCGCGCATAGCGGCTCCGGGACCAGGCTACGTCTGGATTGGCGGGTATCACCGCTGGGACGGCGGGGCTTACGCGTGGGTACCGGGCCGGTGGGAACTGCCACCGCGGCCGCACGCACGTTGGGTAGCGCACCGCTGGGTCCATCGGCGTGGCGGATACGTATTGGTGGAAGGCCACTGGCGTTAGTCTGAGTCTTTTGCCATCAATGCTTTACGGGTAGCCCGCGAGACTGCCCCGTGGAGCAGGCCGGGAAAATGCCGCTGTAAAAACAAGGCCGCCTTGGCATGCTTGGGCAGGATGCAACTGCGCTTGCGGCGCCAGGCGGCGGAGACGATTTGCGCGGCGGCTTGATCCGCGGACAACTTTAGCAGCTTGGGAGGTGGACGCCGGGGCGGTGCGTCGCTGAATACGCCCTGGTTGTCCACCTGATATAGTTCTGTGTCGATCACACCGGCCATGACGTGGGTGACACTGACGCCGTACAGCGCCATCTCCATGGAAAGACCGCCGGCCAGCCCGGCAATGGCCCACTTGCTCATGCAGTAGGGCGTGGCGCCGGGGATGGACATCATGCCGAACATGCTGCCGATGAGTACGATGCGGCCGCGGTTTTCACGCAGCGCCGGCAGCGCCGCCATCAGCGTGCGCAACACTCCAAATACATTGGTTTCCAATTGGCGGCGGTAATCCTGAAGCGCCAGATCCTGCAATCTCCCGGCGACTGAGAAGCCGGCATTGGCCACCACCACATCCAGGCGCCCGAATTCGCGCCGGGCCAGCGCCACGGCGTTTTCGATATCGCCTTCCCGAGTCACATCGCCGGTCACCGCCACGGAACGCCGGCCGCCCGTGGTCAATTCCCGCGCCATCGCCTCGATGCGATCCACGCGGCGCGCCACCAGCACCGTGTGCGCTCCCTGACGCGCGAACGCCCGCGCCAGGGCCGCCCCAATGCCGGACGAAGCGCCCGTGATCAACACCACCTGTCCCTCGAATTTAGCCATGGAAGACTATTCTCGCACTAACCAAAGGCGATCTTGTTCGGTACTGCCGGCGAATGAGACGCTGTTACCGAAGGTGAGCATCTTTATGACGAACCGATTTGGTTTTGCGAAATCGCCGACGCTGGCCCATTGGAAATTAGCACTGGCGGTGGGGTTGACGCTCTGGTTCCTGGCGCTCGGGCTACCGGGTAGCGTGCATGCGGCAACCTTTATCACCATCGACGCGCCGGGCGCGGGCGCCGGTCCGGCGCAGGGCACGGTGGCTACCGGCATCAATACTTCGGGCGCCGTAGCCGGCTATTACCTGGACGCGAACCGGGTGTTTCACGGCTTTGTGAGAGACTCGGCCGGAGTCATCACCACCTTCGATGTGAAGGGCGCGGGCACGGACTACGAGCAGGGTACTACCGCCACCAGCATTAACACGGGCGCCACCATAGCCGGATATTACAGCGATGCGGTGTCAGTCAATCACAGCTTCGTACGCAGCGCCAGCGGCGCGGTGACCACCTTCGACGCACCGGGCGTGGGCACTAACCCGCGCCAGGGTACTTTCGCCACCAGCATTAACGGTACCGGCGCGGTCACCGGATACTATAGTGACGGCTATTCCGTATATCACGGCTTCGTACGTTCCGGCGGCGTAGTGACTACCTTCGATGTTACCGGCGCGGGCACCAGATCGGGCCAAGGTACTGTGGCTACCAGCATCAACGGCTCGGATACGGTGACCGGCTATTACAGCGACGCCAACCAGGTGTATCACGGCTTTGTGCGCTCCTCCAGCGGCGTAGTGACTACCTTCGATGTCACCGGCGCGGGTACGGCTGCCGGCCAGGGTAGCTTCGCCGCCAGCCTCAATAGTTCGGGCGTGGTGGCGGGATATTACAGTGACTCTAGTTCGGTGTATCATGGCTTCCTGCGCTCGGCTAGCGGCACCATCACCACCATGAATGTGCCCGGGGCCGGCACGGTGGCCGGACAAGGCACCATTCCCCAGAGCCTCAGCAAGTCAGGCGCAGGCTATTACAGTGATTCCAGTTGGGTGTATCACGGCTTCGTGCGCACTGGCGGCGCGTTCACGTCGTTTGACGCTCCGGGCGCGGGCATTGCCTCCGGCCATGGCACCTACGGCAATGCTATTAACTCGGCCGGTGACATCGCCGGATACTATTCCGACGCGAGTTCGGTTCTGCACGGCTTCCTTCGTACTCCTTAATCTCCTTCGAGTCTCCTCGCTTGTTCCTGCACGGCGGGTGCGCTACCCGCCGTGCTCTTTTTCTGGGCACGAAGCAAGACTTGCCTGGCGGCTCGGCCGTGAACAAGACAGCGCAAACCCTGGGCTTCTCCGTCCCGCCCGCTATCGTCAAGGAAGTCGAGACCATGGCGCGGCAGGAACACCGCACCAAAAGCGAACTATTCCGGGAGATGGTGCGCGTCTACCGGCGCTACCGCGTCGAGCGCGACCGCGACGAGCTGCGCTGGGTCAATAACATCATCGCCGAAGCCAAGGCCGAAGAGGAAAAGAATCCCATGACCGTGGAAGAGCTGTTGGCCGAGAGTGACCGTCTGGCTAAATATGGCGCCGCGCAATCGAAGAAGCTTGGCATCAAGCCCAAGGACGTAGCCCGGATCATTCATGAGTACCGCAAAGAGCGAAGAGCCAGAGCTTAGAGTTGTTTTGGACAGCAACGTCTTCGTGTCGGCCTTCATCCATCCACGAGGGGTGTGTTTCCAGATTTGGAGCAGGGCGGTCGTTTCACGCGACCGGCATCTGCTGTGTGTGAAGACGTTTCGTGGCATAGCCATCTTGCACCCGACGAATTTCCGCCTTACCTTGGGAGGACTCGACTGACGTCGGTGCTGAACGGGTACAGCCGCTGCGCGGGGCGTTACCATAACCCTGTACATCCCCATGCAGAAAGACGATTCTCCCGCTGACCGCCTGCCCTTGTCAGTGGAGCCGATCGAGCGACGAATCTACCTCATCCGCGGCCAACGCGTCATGCTCGACAGCGACTTGGCCGAGCTCTATCAAGTAGCCACCAAAGCGCTCAACCTGGCCGTCCGCCGCAACGCTGATCGCTTCCCGGAAGACTTCATGTTTCAGCTCACCGCCGCGGAAGCCGATTCTTTGAGGTCACAAATTGCAATCTCAAACGAACGCCGTGGCGGCCGGCGCCGCCAGCCTTATGCCTTCACTGAGGAGGGCGTGTTCATGCTGTCATCCGTACTCAACAGCGAGCGTGCCGTGGAGATAAACACCCTCATTATCCGGAGCCTTTATGGAGAAACTGCGGAAGCTGCAGACTACTCACAAGGTCCTGGCCCGGAGAATCGAGCAGCTGGCCGCCATGCAGAAAGACTACGCCACCCTGTTTGGCATCGTCATCACAGGCATCGAGAACCTGGATAACGAATTCACGCTATGCTACCAGTAGCCGAACGGAAAGTCAGTCCGGCTGACTTTCTGACAGGCATGTTTATGTCCGAAGCACTCGTAAGACTCCAGTGTAAGGGCCAGATGGTCATCCCCCGCGCGCTTAGAGAAGAAGTCGGCATCTCCGAAGGCGCCATGCTGAAAGTGGCCGTGGTACGAGGCGGCCAGCTTTTGGTGACCCCGCAATTCACCATTGACCGGCCGGCTGTCCTGGGCCGCAAGGGCCGGCGCAAGCAAGTGCTTCGCGAACTGGCGGCGGTGGTAGACGAGATCCGCCAAGAGGCCAAAGCAAACGCCAGGAAAACGCTTTCCAAGAAGAGCACACGCCCCGTCCAATGATCCGGGCCGTGATGGACACTGTAATGCGCAGTGACGCTACTCTCCCCGAAACGGCACTTCCATCAAACTATGCAGCACGATATACGCATCCAGCGCCGGTGACACATGCTTGATGTAATATAGGTCATACTCCAGCGCCTCCCGCGCATCACGCATCCGCCCATAGTCGCAATTGAGCTGGCTCCATCCCACAATCCCCGGCTTCACCGAATGCCGCTCCCCGTAATACGGCATCTGCTCCATCAGCACTTCAACAAACTCCGGCCGGTGCGGCCGCGGCCCCACCAGCGTCATCTCCCCGCGGATCACATTCATCAGCTCCGGCAGCGCATCCAGATGGGAGCGCCGCAGCCAGCCACCCACCCGCGTCAGCCGTCCGTCCCCCCCCCGGCAGCGGAACCGGCGCAGCGTGAACGGCACCATGTTCAGCCCCAGGCGCGGATGCTCCTCCATCACCGGGCCTGCCGACGACAGCTTGATCGCCACCGCCACTACCGGCATCAACACCGCCAGCAGCGCGAGGCCGGCCAGCGCCGCCAGGTTCGAATAAATCGCCTGGAGCGCGGCCGCCTCGCGCCGCCCCCCCAGCTCGCTTGAAAAAATCAATTGCGACGGCAGCAGTTCGGCCGCGCACACCCGCTCGCACACAATTTCGTACAATTCGCCCGCCCGCTGGATCTCGACTCCGCGAAACTGCAAATCCAGCAGCTTGTCGAAGGGCAGCCCGCGCCGCCGCTCGCCCCCCCCCACCACGATGCGGTCCGGGCGCACTTCCTCGACCACCCTCTCCAGATCGGTCGTCGACCCCAGCACGCGCGCGCCATGCAACTGTGTGCCGGGCTCGAGCGTGTCATCTATATATCCCACCGTCGAAAGCCCCAGCTCCGGCCGCGCCGCCAGGCTGCTCGAGGCTTCCAGCACCGCAGGGTCCGTGCCGTAAAACAGCACCCGCTTGGTGGCGAAATTCTTCCACAACGCCGCGCTGTAGAACATCCGCCAAATCGCCAGCGCCGCCAACGTCAGCCCGCTGCCCACCAGCATGATGGCGGGCGCCAGCACCAGTTGCGGGTTGCGCGTGTAGCTCAGCAGGGCTTCCAGCAGAAACGTCACGCCCAGCGTCAGGCACAATTGCTGCACCAGCAGAATCTTCGAGCGTACCCCCACCTGCACGTACAGCTTGTTAAGCTGCAAGCCCGCCAGCACGCCCGCCACCACCAGCGCGATCTGCACCAGGCCGTTGTCATATAAAAGGAACACGGAAGGGTCCGCCCCGCCGGTCCAGTAGGCCGCCAGAATGTAGCAGGAAAAGATCAGCAGCGTTTCCGGCACCACCAGGCTCAACATCCGCGTCGAGAATAAGCGCTTGAGAAACGACAACACTGTCCTCATAGTACACTGGCAGCGGAGGCCATGCGAGAACTCAATTGGAACCCGGAGCAATCCGTCGAGATGACCGTCCTAGGTGACGCGGCGCGCGCCGGCTCCGCGCGCATCCTGGAGCTTTCCGGCAAACGCCTGCGCCTGGCGCCCGGCATTCCGCTACAGACCGGCGCCGCCGTGCGCCTCGCCTGGGACGGTCAACTGCTGCTGGGCGAAGTGCTCGACACCAACCCGTCCGATGCGTGGATCGAAATCCATCACATGATGCTGGATGCCGCCGAGCTGAGCTGGCAGAAGCAGGGCTGGCAGCGCTGACGCCATGCCCGCCAAAGCGCAATGGCTGCTGCGCATCCCCGAGATCCTGGTGGAGCTCGGCGCGCTGGACGTGCCGGTGGTCGACCGCGCGATTTGCGAGCGCCTCTTCCGCCTGCGCCGCCGCCGTGCCATCGACCTGATGCGCTGCTTCGGCGGCTTCCAGGCCGGCCGGACGTTTCTCATCGAGCGCTCGAAGCTGGCCGCGCAGCTCGAGCAGATGCGCGATAGCCAGGATTTCAAGATGGAGTGGCGCCGCAAGGAGCGGCTCGCCGACCGGCTCGACGCGATCCGCCGGTTGCAGGCGGGCGCGCGCGTGGCTATCCCGGTGGAGGCCGAAGTCTTGAGCCAGCGCATGCCCGATTTGCCGCCCGGCATCGGCCTCACCCCCGGCGAGTTGCACATCCAGTTCCGCACGTCGGAAGAGTTGCTCAGCAAGCTGTTTGCGCTGGCGCAGGCGATTGCGAATGATTATGAGGCGTTTGAGAAACGCACCGCACCGGAGGAGTGAGGCGATCGTATGCGCTGGAGTTACGGTCTGACTACCGTGAGCTCCGGGAACACTTCGAAATCATCGCTGTTGAAAGTGTAAATGCGGTGAATGCCATGAGCCAGCATGGTGGCGACGATCTGCAAATCGAACACGTCACCGCCGGTGACGGGATGGCGCTGCAGTAGACCCATCCATCCGGCGACAGCTTGCGCCGGGATTGGCAGCACATGGACACCAGGCAACGCCAGCAGCGCGGAAATGACGCGCAAAGCTTCGCTAACAGACGATGCGACGGTGACACGCCGCGGATTAGTGATGATCGAGTAAACTTCGCAGAGGATTTGCGACGTCACGTAAAGCGATACTGCCGGGTCAACCGCCGCCTCCACCAAAGCACGTGAGGCGGCATGGTGCTGGGCGTCCGCGTTAAACCCATAGGCCAGAACGTTGGCATCCACGATGCCTGGATCAACGGTCGTCGTCATAGATCTCCCGGCGGTGCAGGGAGCCCATAGGCCCCAGATGCAGAATGGGCAATTCTGGAGGAGTCGTACTGCCGGGATTGGACCCCGCGACGCGTTCGCTAATGAGCCGCTCCAGAAGAGCGTCTACGGAGATGCCCTGCCTGCGAGCCTCTTCGATCAAGCGCGCTTCGAGTTGTTGCGAGATGGTGATGCTCATGGCTTCCTCAGTTTCATCGTAGCAGTGCTGGTTTTACACTGGGCCGCTGGCACTTGCAAATTCTACACAGAGTTTAAAGACAGCCGGCCGGAGAGCTGCGTCAGGGGCGATTTTGCGCAATTTCACGACCGCAACATCTGCTCGAAGCGGGCGTCCATCTCTTCCTGATCAATGAGCTGGCCACGGTCTGCCTGGGCGATGCCTTCGCGAACAGCCGCACGGGAATGGGTTTCCTGCTCAAGCAGCCGCAAGGCGGCGCCCTTCACCAGCTCTTCGGGATCGGTCCCTGCCCTGGCGGCCATCTGTGCGAGTTGCGCCTGCTGCTCGGCCGTGAATTGCACTTCCATGCGCTCAGCCTACCATGGGGGGGGGAGGCGCCGAAAACCGGGCTCTCAGCGCGGCAGCTCATCTCCGGCGCGCGGCCGCACTCCGCCGCGCCGCTTCATGATCTTGTCGAAAGCCTTGAAATCCGCGCGCGCCCGCCGCTCCGCAAAGTAGCGCGCGGTTTCCAGCGCCGAGACTTTCTCCGCCACCGCCATCGCGACGAACTGGTTGATGCTGGTGCCATCCTCCTTGCTCAGTCGCTCGACCGCTTGCTTCAGGGAGCGCGGCAGCCGCAATGGATATGTGCTGATCGGCTTCATCGTCTGATCCTTTTGATAGCGTCCGCCGGGCGCAGAATTCCGACGCCGAAAGCCCCTGGCGCCGTACCGTAGTCGCGCACCTTGGGTGCGTGCCTCGAAGGCTTCGTACTTCGGGCAATCCCCGAAGCGACTAATAAAAGCCTACCGAATGCCAAAAGCCTACCGAATACCAAAAGCTTACGGAATGCCATCAACGGTTACGCTTTGCGTGCCTCCCTCGTACTTCACAGTCAGGATAGCCGTCTGACGTTCGTTCCCATGGAAAGAAATTTCGGCTGCACACGTTCCGCCCGCGGGGAGCGTCTGGCCATCGCACGTTTTCGCCACCTGGAAAGCCTCGCTCGAACTCGTGATCCCGTCAATTTTCAATTGCGATCCGCTAATGTCTTTCAACGTGAGCGTTCCTGGTTCTTTCTGGCGCACGCCCCGCGGCACTATGAACTCGAGCTGATTCGGGTTGATGATAATCTTAGGATCCTGGCACTTGAATTTTCCACTTCCCCCGTCCCCACAAGCAACGTAGTCGAAGGCGTAACCATCCCCGCTGGTGATGTTTTGGGGGTAGGTCGTCTTCTGAGTGAAGAGCACAACACTGCCCGGTTGGAATGGGTTGTTCTTCCCGAACATCACTATGAACTGCTTCGTGCTGCCTTGAAGTGCGAACGTGACCATAGCGGTGTCGGTGAGGCACGGCGCAGGGTTCCTAGCACTGCCGTTCCCATCTATCGTTATAGTTACCGTACTGGCAGGAGTGGTACACGTCCCGTAATACGAAGAGTCCATATCTGCCAGAACAGCTATCGGTGTGCTCAGTACTACAGCTAAAACCAGAGGGGCCGAACGTTTCATGATTGAATCACCTCCTTGACTTGTGATTCGCTCAATCCAGACTAAAGCCGATCCCGATCGGGTGGCTTCGAGAGTGGGGTCGATCATCCCGGCTCCCGACTTTGCTTCAATCCCGCTTTCACTTTTTCGATCCAGTCCTGGTAGCGGTTGTCCTTGCGTAGCGCGTCCAGATCCGGGGTCCGTTCGATGTCTGCTAACGAGTGCCCTTTATCCTGCGCGGAGCGCAACGCCTGCAACGCGGCCGCACGTTGTCCGAGTATCTCATAAATTAAAGCCGCGGTAAAGAAGATTTCGTTATTTGAGGGCGCCATTTTCATGGACCGTTCCACTAGCCGTAGGGCTTCCGCCCGGTGATCCAGGTGGGCTTCGTAGAGTGCTGCACTGGCCATGGTCTCCCAGTCCTTGGGGTTGACGTCGAGCTGCCAGCGGGCGAATTCAAGAGCCCGGCTGTATGCAGCGGTAGACTTCTCGGCTTGGCCAGCGAAATGATAGGCGTCGCCCAGGTTGCGCTGAAAATCCTGATCATCAGGCTTCAACTCGGCGGCTTTCTTCATGGGTGCCACAGCATTGTCGTACTGGCGCAAGTAAAGGAAGCAGGCGCCCAGATTGGAGTAAGCATCCGCGTTATCCGGCTCCAGGCGGACCTCACTTCGCAGGACTCGCAAGGCGTCGGCAAAACGTCCTTCAGCCATATAAACAGCGCCGAGATTGCTGAGGCCGCGCGCATTGTCTGGCTGCAAACTTACCGCCTCCAGGAACTCGCCTTCCGCATCCACCAAGCGGCCCTGGTCATAGTAGAACTTCCCCAGGTCGCTACGGCCGTGCCAATAATCCGGGCGGCGGTCTACCGCTGCACGGAAATTCCGCTCTGCCTCTGCAAGCTTACCCTCCCGTTCGTAGAGCCTGCCCAGATAATACTGCGCCTCTATTATGGCCGGATCAAGCTCCAGCGCACGCTTCAACTCGTGCTCGGCCTCCTCATATTGGCCTCTGGAACAGCTAATCTGCCCTAGTGTAAAATGCACCGGCGCGAGGTCCGGCGCCAACCGGACCGCTGAGTGCGCGCTGTCCGCGGCACGGTCCAGCCACTGCGGATCCTTGGTCATTTCATACTTCAGCGCGTACGCGGACCCCAATCCCGAGTATGGCAGCGCATAGGAGGGGTCCCGCGTGATGGCTTGCTGAAACTGCGCGATCGCGTTATTCACATTATTCAGCCCGCCGCGCCGCAGATAGCCCAGCCCTTGCACATACGCCACAGCCGCCTCAGGCACCCGCGGATTGCCCTCCTCTACCGAACGCCTTTCCGCGGGCCCCAGTTCCACATCCAGCATGTCGGTCACCCGCTCCCACGCCGCTTCCTCCATCCCCGTTAGATCCGCCCCCTCGATGGTGATGTCCCGTGCCGCCACCTGCCGCCCGCTGCGCGCGCCGATCACGTGGATGAACAGCACCGTCTTGGCCGGCAGCCGTTCCAGGCTGCCGTTGACCACCAGCGTTGCGTTCAGTTTGCGGTACGCCTCCGCGGGATCCGTCACCTTGCGCGCCTCGCTCGCCGGCACCACCCAGAACGACTTCTGATACCGTTCCAGTTGCGACAACTTGCTGGCCAGCGTTTCCACCAGCCCATCGCAAAAGACCTGGTCCGTCGCGGTGGCGCCTATAGTGCGGAACGGCAGGACCGCCACGTGCTTCATCTTAGGCAGCGCGTCTCTGCGATAAAAAAACCACGCCGACAAGACCACCAGGGCGAGCAACAAGGCAGCCGCCGGCAACAGCCAGCGCGAGCGCACCTTCGCCGCTCCGCTCGCTGCCGGCTGCAATCGCAGCGCCGCCGCCACTTCTTCCGCGCTCCCGAACCGCTTGGCCGGATCGCTCTCCACGCAGCGCAGAATCACGCCTTCCCACACACGGTCCACGCGCGGGCCGCCCGCCGGCAGACCCACCGCCGCGCGCGGACCACTGGGCACCGGCCGCTTCCCCGTCAGCATCTCGCACAGCACCACGCCCAGCGCGTAGATGTCGCTCGATTGCATCGCCGGCTTGCCTTCCCACTGCTCCGGAGCCATGTACTCCGGCGTGCCCATGATACAGTCGCCCGTGAGTTCCCGGCTGCCGGCATCAACCGTGTGCGCCAGTCCGAAATCCGTGACCACCGCGGTCGTCTTTCCTGCCGCGTCTTCCGCCAGCATCACGTTGCCACACTTGAAATCGCGATGCACGATGCCCAGCCGATGGCAGGCCGCCAGCCCCGCGATGATGTCCTCCGCGATCCGCGCCGCAGTGGGGGCGTCCATGGGACCGGTGCGCTTCAGCCGCTGCGCCAAGGTCTCGCCGGACAGAAACTCCATCGTTAGAAAGAGGGTCTCCCCCTTCCGGCCGCGATCCGCCCGGTCTAGATGATAAATCGGGCAGACGTTGGGATGGTTGATTCTGCGCCCCAGCATGATCTCCCGTTTGAAGCGTTCGATCGGCTGGCCTTCGCTGGGCAGACCCGCGCGCAGGGTTTTCAGCGCAATGCGGCAATGGTTGAGCTCCGCGTCTTCCGCTTCGTAAACCTCTCCCATGCCGCCTTTGCCCAGCAGACGGACTATGCGGTAGCGCCCGTTTAAGACCTCGCCTGCACCCAGCAAGTCCGACGTGCTGACTTCGAGCACGGACGGCAGCGGGCGGGTGGTCGACAAGTTCAGAAACGTGCTGAGGTGCTCATGCTCGCTCAGCAGGCGCTCCAGTTCGGCGCCTAACTGCTTGTCCTGGCACCCGGCGACAAACGTCGCGCGCTGCTCGGGCGGCAGCAGCAGGGCAGCCTCAAGCAATTTCTCGACTTCTTCCCAACGCTCCGGGGTCATTTGATAGATTAGATCAAAATTAGCATAAAGTCGTTTCTGCAACGTGATTTTCAGCGTGGTTTTTCATCGCGGCCACCGGACCGGGACGTGTCATGCTACGCTGGCGGCAAGTCCTATGGCATCACTCTCGAAAATGTGGCTCGCCGCAATCGGTCTTGCGTCACTGGCGTACACAGCGACCGCCGTCAGGCCACGCGAAAATGCCGCGACCACCACAGCGGTATTCCATCCATCCACCCTGGTGTTCACTCAGCGTTCCGGTCCGCAAACAACCACCCTGACCAATACCGGCAGCCAGACGCTCCAAATCTTCGCCTTCGCTATCAGCGGCCCAAACGAGTAGTTTCTCTATCACCAGCAACGCCTGCGGACCGACCGTGCCGCCGGGAGGTTCCTGCGCCATCACCTTCGCCATTTCCGCCGGACATCCATGCGCCGGGGCCCGCGCCACATTCGAGGTCTCCGACAACGCCGCCGGCAGCCCGCAGCGGTTACTCTTGATCGTGCGCCCCGCGCCGCGTTGTCCCAACTGACCGGGAAAGTGCCATGGGCCGGGTGATCATGTTGTCGGGACCGGTCGCCGCTGGCAAATCCACCGTGGCGCGCTGCCTCCTGCCGCTCCTGCCCGGGCCGCTCGCCTACCTGGAAGGCGACGCCTTCTGGTCTTTCATCGCCAAATCGGAAGCGCGCAGCCGCCGCGAAAATTTCCCGGTCATTATGCGCGCCATGACCGCGGCAGCCGTGCCGTTCGCGCGCTCCGGCTTCGACGTCCTGCTGGATTTTTCGATCCCGCCTGAATTCCTACCCACCGCGCGCAAGATCCTGAAGGAAATCCCGCTGGACTTTGTCGTGCTGCTTCCCGCCGCCGTTGTATGCGAGCGCCGCGCCGCCGAGCGCGCCGAAGGCAAAATCCGCGACTATGCGCCCTACCGGAGTTTCTATGCGCTGTTCGAAGGCGCGGACCGCTATACCATCAGCGACGACGCGGCAGACGCTGCTGCCCTCGCCATCCGCATTCTGGACCGGCTGGCCGCCGGCCAGTTCCGCGTATCCGGAGACTGAAGCAGTATCGCGATGCCTTCACGTCCTGCGTGCCTCGCGGCGCAGACCTTCATGCACCAACATCTTCAGCAAGGTCTGATAGCCGATGCCTTTGCGCTCCGCCAGCTCCCGCGCATGCGCCAAGTCAGGCGCCGGCAATCGCAGCGCGATCCTTTCGGTGCGCTTCCGCTCTTGAGGAGTCCGGCGGACTTCCGTTTTACAAATTCCCGCCCCTGACGGCTGGCCCACCAGTCCGCCTCGTCATGTTCGCTTGCGAACTTCGGCATGTCCATCGGCATTTTCTTCATGGCTTCATTCCCCACGCAACCGCCGCATGAGATAGTCCCTCTTCTGCCCGGCGTCCAGCCCGTATGCAGTCACCACGCGGATCCGTTCGCCGCGCTCAATCATGACGACCTTTATTGTATATGCAAAGCATGACAACCTGGTCTGACAAGCGGTCACTGGCGATTGAACTCCCGCCTACCTGGCCGATCGTGGGTGAGTGGCTACTGGTGCTTGGGCAAATGGCCGGGCCGCTACGATCAGGGTTCCTCCTCGGCGCGCCAACGTAGACAGAACCGTCAGCAGGAAAGCAACTGGGAAGGAAAATGCAGCGAAGAGCAGACTCCAAAGGATTGGCAGCCGCCCGGTGCGGGGTGGCCGGCCCGTCAGCGCGTCGAATAGTACATTGGGCACTTCAAGCCAGGCATTCAGCGCGCTCTGAATCCAGCCGAATAGGTCGTACTCCAGCTCGTGATGCCACACGCATGCAACCTCGAAACCAGCGTTTTCCAGGAGCAGGCGCAACGAGGGAAGATCGAAGTGAAAGAGGTGCCGGGGCACATCCAGGTGAAACCAGAAGGGACCTGAGCAGCGGGATTGCCATCCTCCTCCGTCTGGGACGGACAGAAGCAGGGCTCCCCCTGGCTTCAGCAACCGTCTGATCTCCCGTGCGGATTCCTGTGGGTCGGGCAGATGCTCCAGCACATGCCAGGCGGTGACGCAGTCGAAGCGATCTTCGATGTCGGAAAGGGATGACCAGACGCGAATCGCGCGGGATGGAATTGGTCCGGCATCGCGCAACTCGGTGCCCGAAACCTGCCAGCCCTTTTGTTGGGCCGCGCGGAGAAAGGTCCCATCGCCGCAACCCACGTCCAGAAGAGACGGGCGGCAATCCCGGCCTAGCGTCAGCCTTATCACGCGCAGGCGGCGCCACGTGCAATACGCGGTGGTGATCCAGTGACGTTCGCCATAGTAGCGCGGGCCGTAGTAGCTGGACACATTCGTGGGCTTGGGATGGGTCATGCCGAGGCCGCAGGACGGACAGTCCAGTACATCGAAGCGTTCGAGACTAATCGGATCACGGACGCCGATCAAGCGCGGCTGCAGGGGCGCGCCGCAAAGTTCACAAGATTCCTCGCACATGGTGTGCGCCTGTTCGTCCGCGTCCATAGCCGCCGCGATGCCGCGCCGTCCAACTATTATAGAGAATCAAGCATGGCTGAAATGAAAGGACCGGCTCGCCGGAGTAAGCGTTCGAAAAAGAAACATGCGCAGGACCAGCGCGTTCTCAGTGGTCAGCCGGCTGGTGACGCTAAAATCGCGCAGCCCTCGAGGCGCGTGGTTGCCGGCGTTTGCCTGGCTCTTTGCCTGGCAATCGCCGCACTGTATGGGCAGACCTCGCACTACGGTTTTATATCCTACGACGACGATCAATACGTCTATGAAAATCCGCGAGTACAGGATGGGCTGACGGTTTCCGGAATCCGCTGGGCGTGCACAACTTTCCATTACGCGAACTGGCACCCGCTTACCTGGATGTCGTTGATGCTGGATTATGAATTGTTCGGCAAGGATCCCGGCGCCTTCCATTTAGAAAACATGGTGTGGCACATGGCCGGTTCGGTGCTGCTGTTTTTGGCTCTCGTCCGGATGACAAGGTGCATGTGGCGCAGCGCCATGGTAGCCGCGATCTTTGCCCTGCATCCATTGCACGTGGAATCTGTAGCCTGGATTTCCGAACGGAAGGACGTGCTTAGTACCGCTTTGGCCATGCTCGCGCTGCTCATTTACGTCGCCTACACGGAGCGGCCCACAGTTCGCACCTATGTATGGGTAGGGGTGGTCTATGCCCTCAGCCTGGCGGCTAAGCCGATGCTCGTCACGCTGCCGTTCGTCTTCATGCTGTTGGATGTTTGGCCTTTGGGCCGAGTCAAGCCGCCATTTTCGTGGTCCACTCTGAAGCCACCGCTGTTGGAGAAGACTCCGCTCTTGGGCATGGCCGCGATTTCGAGCGTTTTGACGTTTTTCGCTCAACACTCCTATGGAGCTGTCCAGACGATCAAGAATCTATCGGTACAGGCGCGCATAGGCAATGCCTGTATCGCATACGTCACTTACCTCTGGAAGGCCTTCGTGCCCACCGACCTGGCTGTATTTTATCCAGCCGTAACACCCGAGCCTGCTACAGCGTTGATTGCCGTAGCGGCGTTGGGTGCCGTCACTGTATGGGTCCTTAGGAGCATCAGAACGCGTCCGTATCTTGCGATCGGATGGCTCTGGTATCTCGGCACGCTGGTGCCTGTAATCGGCCTGGTTCAGGTTGGCGCGCAGTCGAGTGCCGACCGCTATACATATCTCCCATTGATCGGTTGTTCACTGGCGCTGGTTTGGGGCATCGCTGATTTGCTCGAACGGAGGCCCGTCTTGCAGCGGGTGGGCGCGGGCGCAGGCGGCTTTGCACTGCTGCTGCTGGCGGTCGACGCGCACGCGCAAGTGGCGTATTGGCGCGACAGCCGCACGCTATTTGAGCACACGCTGGAAGTGACCAAGGGCAATTACATGATCCTGAATAATCTTGCGGTAACGCTGGCCGCCGAAGGCCAGCACGCCGAGGCGATAGCGGATTACAGAAAAGCCATCACCATCAACCCCGATTATGCAGTAGGGCGAGCCAACCTGGGCCATGAGTTAGTCGGGATGGGAAAACTCGACGAGGCGCGTGCCAGCTTAGTGGAAGCGATACGCCTCAAGCCCGATATTGGCGCGGCGCACGCCGACCTTGGCGCAATAGCAGGGGCGCACAGCGAGTTCGGGGAAGCCGAACGGCAGTTGGGGGAGGCGATACGGCTGGAGCCTGCGAATGCCGATGCACAAAACAATCTATGCTGGGTCCTGCTGCAGGAGCGCCGCGAGGATGCGCTCTCGCATTGCGACGAGGCGCTGCGGCTAAAGCCGGATCTGCTCGAGGCGCACCTCAACCGCGGGAGAGCGCTGGCGGCCCTGGGAAAAAACGCGGAAGCCGAAGCCGAATTCCAGCGGGTTCTGGCTGCCGATCCGAACCGGGACGATGCCCGAACGGAACTCGAGCATCTGCGCGCGCCGGGTGGGGCGAGCCAGCCGTAACAAGCCTTGCTCATGGAAGGTCAACCGGGCGTGAAGCCATCGTGTTGCGGCTGAAATCGAGGTCCCGCCCCTTCCACGGCGAATCTTCAAACAACTCAACCAAGCTCCTTGTCCCGGCGGGCCGTTCATAGGGCGCGGTGGGTGCCGGAGCATTTCCCCTCTCCAGCGCGGGCGAATTAATCTCAATGTTCCTGCAGCACCCCTCTTCTTTCAGAATACGCCGGATGGTAACCTCGCTCTGGATTGCCTATACTGAGGATGTGCAAACACATCGCACAGTCGGAACCGTCGGCACAGGCGGTAAGCTTGTGCTGGAGGACCTGCCCTTCGCACCCGGCGAGAATGTCGAGGTTTTGATCTTGTCCAAGCAAGAGTTCGCCGGCCCTACTCAGGGCAGCACTTTGGAAGGCTCCGTCCTCGAATACCTGGACCCCTTTGAACCAGTCGCTACGGAAGATTGGGAAGCTAGCCGGTGATCCTGCTGGATACCCATGTTTGGGTTTGGTGGACATCAAACGCAGTCCGGCTGTCACCGCGTCATCGCCGAATTCTGGAACATGGACCGGATCATGTCTTCGGTGTTAGCTACCCGGAGACTTCCATAAAGACCCAGCCGATCAACTCCTGGTGGCCACCGCGCGAATCTATGATTGTATGCTAATGACGGATGACACCAAGATCCTCCGCTATTCTCACGTCCGGCTGAGTTGACTCACCTCGCCGCAGCCAGCCTCGCCACCAGCCCGGCAGCTCATACCCCGGCGCCCGCGCCAGAAACAGCCCGAACATTCCCAGCACGCCCGTCGCCGCCGCTACTGCCGCCAGCCACGCGCCCGGCGCCCAGCGGATCATTAGCCCCAGCGCTGATCCCAACCCTGTCAGCACCCACAAAATCCACACCACCCGCCGCTGGCCCAGGCCCAGCGATACCAGCCGGTGCGAGCTGTGATCCCGCCCGCCCACCGAAATCGGCCGCCCCGTCAGCTTGCGCAGCACCGACACCAGCGCCGTGTCGAAAATCGGATAGGTGAACGTCAGCGCAGGATAGAAAAATCCCGCCAGCAGCAGCCGCGGATGCGGCGCGGGACTCGCCAGCGTCAGCGCGCCCATCGCAAACCCTACCGGCAGGCTCCCGCAATCGCCCATGAAAATCCGCGCCGGATGGTAATTGAACAGTAGAAACCCGTAGAACGCCGCCGCGATCACCGCGCTCATCTGCGCGTCTGCCATATGCCCCTCCGCCGCCAGCAGCCAGAAGCGGAACAGGCAAATCACCACCACCACCCCCGCGCATAACCCGTCCATGTTGTCGATCAAATTGAACGCATTGGTGATCATCACGATCCAGAGCAGACTCAGCGCTACGTTGGCCCACTGCCACGGCGTCACCGGACACACCACGCCTCCCAGCACCACGAATCCCGCCGCCGCCAACTGCGCGGCCAGCTTCAGCGCCGGGCGCAGCCGCAGCCGGTCGTCCAGGAGCCCGAAGATCGCCAGCGCCGCCGCCGCCAGCGCGATGCGCGGATAGCGCCCCCCCCCCGGCCAGCGCGTAGGCCGCCGCGCAGCTCAGGAAAATCGCCAACCCGCCGCTTGAGGGCGTGGGCGCCGCGTGCCAACGGTCCGCCCGCGGCGCCGCCATCAGCCGCAGCCGCCCGTTTAGCGCGATCTGCAACCGCGTCAGCGCCGCCGCCAGCACGCCAGTCAGCAGGATCAACATTTACACCGCCACGGCCACCGCTCGCTGCGGCATCCGCACCCACTCGTAATCCACCACCCGCCGCACAATGGTCTCCAGCGGCGTCGTCGGCCGATACCCCACCAGCCGCTCCAGCTTCGCGACCGAAGGCACCCGCCGCTCCATGTCCTCGAATCCGGGCCCGTAGGCTTCATCGTAAGACACGTGCTCGACGCGCGATGGCGAGCCGGTCACCTGTTTCACCAGCACCGCCAGCTCGTTGATGCTCACCTCCTCATCGTTGCCGATGTTGATCACTTCGCCCACCGCTTCCGGCGTCTGAGCGACGCGCAGCAGCGTCTCCGTCACATCCCCCACATAGGTGAAGCAGCGCCGCTGTTCGCCCGTGCCGTACACCGTCAGCGGCTTGCCTTCCAGTGCTTGCCGCACGAACCTGGGCAGAACCATTCCATAACGCCCGGTTTGCCGCGGCCCCGCCGTGTTGAACAGCCGCACCACCACCACCGGCAGCGCCTTCTCCCGCCAGTATGCCAGCGCCAAAAATTCATCCAGCGCCTTCGAGCATGCGTAGCTCCAGCGGCTGATATCGGTCGGGCCGCTCACCAGATCACCGTCCTCGCGGAATGGCAACTGCGTGCTCTTGCCGTACACCTCCGATGTCGAAGCGATCATCACCGGCTTGCCCTTCTTCGCCGCGCACCGCAGCACGACCCCGGTCCCATCCACATTCGTCTCGATGGTGCGCACCGGACTGTGCACGATCAGCTTTACTCCTACCGCCGCCGCCAGATGGAATACCATGTCGGCCGAGTCCACCATCTCCGCCACTAACGGTTCGTGGAAGACCGAATCGACGCGATAGCTAAACGCGGGCCGGCCCTTCAAGTGGTTGATGTTCGCCATCGCGCCGGTCGACAAATCATCCAGCACCGCTACCCGCCACCCTTCCGCCAGGCAACGCTCGGCTAAATGAGACCCGATAAATCCTGCCCCGCCCGTAATCAGTACGTCCATAGCCACTCCTAAAAAAAAGGCTCCGTCTAAAAGCAACCGCCGATGCACGCAGATGCACGCCGATAATCGGATTTCATCGGCGTCTATCGGCGTCCATCGGCGGTTCCATTTGTTTTTCTCCAATGACCCACCCACGCTCCGCTGTCTCCCAGAAACACCGACCGCAGATGCAAGCCGAAGATTATTTATCTGTGTGCATCTGCGTGCATCTGCGGCTGAATCAGATTCTTCTTCCGCAGCAACTCCCGATACAACGCGTCCACGTTCTCCACCAGCGCCTCCTTGCGATAATGCCGCGAGGCGAACGCCCGGCCATCCGCGCCCATGCGCGCCGCGAGTGCCTGGTCGCGTGCCAGTGTCTTGAGCGCCCAGGCCAGCGCCTGCGGATGCGCATCGGCCAGCACGCCGTTGGCATACCAGTCCGCCCCCGCGCTCAGGTGTTCGACTCCGCCCGCCACCATGTCCACCACCCCGCCCACCGCCGTCGAAACGAAGGGCCGGGCCGCCGCCATCCCCTGGATCAGCGCCACCGGCGTCCCTTCGTTGCGCGACGTTTGCAGCACCACGTGACAGCGCGCCATGGCCGGCAGAATCTCCTGCTGCCAGCCCAGCCATTCCACACGCTCCGGATATTGGCGCGCCAGCGTTTCGATAGCGCCGCGCTCCGGCCCATCGCCTGCAATGATGAACCGTATGTCCGAGCCGTGGCGTAGCGCGCATGCGATGGTTTCCGCCAGCAGCGGCACGTCCTTCACCGGCACCATCCGCCCGAACCACCCCACCGTCAGCGGCGCCGCCGTGCACGGCGGCAGCGCAAAATAATCGTCCAACTCCAGCCCCAACGGCACTACCCGGAACTTGCCGCGCGGCGCAACGTGGAATTTCCCGCTCAGCTCCTCGGCCTGCTGCGCCGAGACCACGCACAAAACATCGGTCGACCGCGCCAGCACCTGCTCGATCCACCGGAACGCGCCCGCCGAGAACCGCGAAAAGTATTGGCTCAGGCTGTTGCCATGAAACGTATGAATGATGATAGGCGTGCCGCTCAGCACCGCCGCCAGCCGCCCGAGGCACCCCGCCATGGCCGTATGCGTGTGTACGATCACCGGCCGCTCCCGCCGCATCAGCCGCCAGAGCTGCCACAGCGCCCGCAAGTTACTCCAAGGCCGCACCGCGCGCGAAAGCGCCGGCGCCCACTCGACCGCGTCACCCGGCCGCAGCCCGAAACTCGCGTCGCCATCCGCCGCCTCGCACACCCCCGCCACCAGCACCGTGCGATAGTGCCGCGCCCCCAGCTCCCGCGTCAGCAGCAGCGTGTGCATGGCGGGTCCGCCGATATTCAAGCGCGTGATGACGCGCATGACTTTAGGGCTTTCTGTTCCAGCCGCGAGATCACAAACCGGAACTTGCCGTTGGCCGTGCGCGGTATCCGATCCGTACATTCGAACTCCAAATGAATGCTCCGCCCCACCCGGGCGCGGAGGTTGGCTTCCAGCATCCGCAGGTCGTCCGCCACGAAGCGCGCCGCCGGCACAAACCGTATGCGCAGCACATCCAGCGACTCCTGCTCGATCTGACTCTCCACAATGTGGTGGACGCCTTTCAACGCCGGGTCAAGGCGCCCCAAAAAGCCGCGCTCGCGGGTGAACACGAAATCGTCCATCCGCCCGCCGATCTCCTCAATCACCGGCATGCCGCGCCCGCATGGGCACTGCTCAGCCGAGAAGCGCGCCGTGTCGCCCACCCGGTACCGCATCAGCGGCATGGCGTAATTAATGAAGCCCGTTAGCACTACCTCGCCCATCTCACCCGGCGCTGCCGCCGACCCGTCCGGCCGCAGAATCTCCGTCACCCCGGCCAGCGGATGCGCATGCATTCTCCCCGCTTCGCATTCGTACCAGAAGCTCTGCATCTCGGTCTGCCCGTATTGATCCCACACCCGCGTTGCGAAGGTCTCCTCGATGGCCCGCCGCTGGTGCTCCAGCAGCGTTTCCGCCGAAGTGAGCGCGGCCTTCAATCGTGGCGCCGCCCGCCCCGACTCCCGGTAGTACTCCGCCAGCACGTACAGGCATGAGGGATACCCGCACAGGTACACCGGAGAGAAACTCTCCAGTTGCGCAGCGTAATACGGCAGGTTCTCCGGTAACAGATGCACGCTCGAGAGCAGCAGCGTGTGATTGGCCAGGTCCCGCCGCCAGAAGATCTTCTTCGAAGCGGCCTGCCTCGCCGGCACGATCATCTTGCCGGTAAACTGTCCCCGCCGATCGTCCTTGGTGACTCCCGCATGATTGCGGTATAGCTCCACAAGCGCCCACATCTTCTGCATCGCCGGCCGGCTGTAATAGATTTCCAGCGGCTTCCCGGTGGTGCCGCTGGTGTGCCATGGCATGAGCGACCGCCGCCGGTATGTGTCTGCCAGGAAATCGGCGGGCCGCTCCCGCACCTGGTCCTTCGACGTCAGTGCCGTGGGATCGCCGCACCGGTAATAAGGCACGTGCACCGATACGAACCGCCGCAGCCGCTCTAATTCCATGCTTTGAAGCTCGCGCAGTTCCTCAAAGGGTAAGAATTCGGTGCGTTGGAAGGTTTCTAAATATCCCCGAAATACTCCCCCATACCGCCAATGGTAATAGCGCGCCCCCTGCGCTGTTGCGCCCGCATCCTGTAAGAATACCGGCAACCGCGCGTAGAGATGCTGTAGCACCGTTCTGCTCCGTTATAACTAGTAAAGTTACTAGTATCGGGTCTTTATCTCCGCAATAATTTGCTTAAGCTTACCGGCTGCCGGCGCGGTGTTTTCATCGGCGTCCATCGGCGGCTGCATCTTTGTGTCCGAAACGCCGCTGCGCCGCACCGGGTGCTATAGTCATGCTTCCTCCGCCATGGGCAAGACGCGGGTGCTGATAGCCGACGAGGTCCTCTGCGCCGAAAGCGCGCGCAAATTGCGGGCGCACATCCCCGGCTGTACGGCAACCGCCGTCACCAACCTGAATCCGAACCGGATGATCCGCAAAATCAGCAGTCGTGAAGACCAGGATGCCGAAAATTATCGCTACTGGCAAAGCCGTCCTATCGGAGAAAGGCTGGCGGCACGTCTGTGAAGTGCCCGAAGCGGCTTACTCCATCCGGAAAGCCCGGTGAGATGTTCACCCGTGCCTTCGATGCGAACGGAGTGGAATATCTGATCACCGGCTGACCCAATCTGACCGATCGGCGGTTCCGACTTTTATCGGCGTCCATCGGCGGCTGCATCTTTGTGTCCGAAACGCCGCTACGCCGCACAGGGTGTTATAGTCATGCTTCCTCCCCCATGGGCAAGACGCGGGTGCTGTTAGCCGACGATCACGCCGTGGTCGCCGACGGTCTTCGGGCGTTATTAAAAGACGCGTTCGACCTGGTCGGCGTAGTGCACGACGGCCGCGCCCTCCTGGATGCAGTCGAGAAACTGCGGCCCGACGTCATCGTCACCGACATTTCCATGCCCGTCATGAACGGGTTGGACGCCATCCGCCAAATCCGCGCCGCGCACCCGGATGCCAAACTGATCGTCCTCACCATGCATCGCGACACCCAACTGGCTGTAGAAGCTTTTCGCGCCGGGGTGTCCGGTTATCTGCTCAAAGTGTCCCCCGGCGAAGAACTGATTGACGCCATTCAGGAGGTGGCCGAGGGCAGGTCGTATGTCACCACGCTGCTGACCAAGGATCTGATTGCGCTGCTGATCGACAGCGGCGGTCCTGCCCGGCAAGACGGCTCCGCTCTCACGCCCCGGCAGCGCGAAGTACTGCAGCTAGTGGCCGAAGGCCGCACCATGAAGGAGGTCGCCGCCGCCTTGCATATTTCCCCGCGCACCGCCGAATCCCACAAATATGAAATGATGGAAGTACTCGGTGTGCGCACTACCGCCGAATTGATTCAATACGCGATGCGCACGAAGCTCATTGCGGAGTGATTTCGTTGCTCATTAACGGGGAAAATCGCAATCAATCGAGCCCCTCTGCCGGGCGTCGCCTCCCGGACTGGGTGGTCCTGGCACTGACGTTCTGGTGCCTGGCAACCGCCGCGGGCGGCTGGTGGTATTACAGCGTGCAGAAACGCGAGGTCGAAGCCGTTGCCATGCGTGAGACTTTCGCCGTAGCCAGCAGTAAGGCCACCCAGATCGCCAACTGGCGCCGCGAAAGGATGGGCAACGGCCATGTGCTGCTGTCATCCCCCGTGATGCACATTACCCGCCGCATTTTGGCGAACAGCGCCACCACCGAGGCGGATCGCGCGGACCTTACGGATGTCATGCGCCGCCTGGCTAAGGCTTACTTATACACCGATATCACCCTGGTGGATCTGAACGGCAACGTGCGCGTACGCCTGCGCGCGGACGAAGCCCCGCAGTTTGCCCAAAGCTACCGCGCCGGCTTGGCTCGCAAGGCAAATCAAGCTAACGACATTATCCTCTCCGACCCGGTGATGGAAACGCGCAGTGGCAAGCCGCTGATGGCCATGACCGTGCCCGTCCGTGATTTGGGAGCCGTCATCCTGGACATCGACCCGTCCCGTTTTCTGTATCCTTATTTAGAACCCTGGGCGGGACCTAGCAAGACCGGCGAGTGCCTCCTGGGGCGGATTGAGGGCGACTACGCCGTCTATCTGAATCCGAGGCTGCAAGCCTCTGAGTCAGCGCCCCTGGCCCGCCGGCGGGTCGCCGACTTGCTGCCGCCGCTGCCGGTCCTGGATAACGGGTGGACTCAAAAGGATCTCGATTACCGTGGCGTCCCCGTAATTGGAACCGTGCGCCGGATTCCGGATTCGCCGTGGTACCTGGTCGCGAAGATGGACATCGCCGAAGCGCATGCCCCGCTAGGCCGCCTGGGCTGGGAAATGGCCTTGATTGTAGCCTTGATCGGGTTCGCCAATGCCACCGGAGCCGGGCTGGTCTGGCGCCGCCAGCAGGCCCGCTTCCACCGCGAACGCGAAGTCTGGTTCTACGCCATGTCCAACGACACCCCTGCTTACTTGTGGATGTCGGTGGGCGAAGAGAATTCGTTTATTAACCGGCCTCTGCAAATGTTCCTGGGCGCCGCGCAGCAAAAGCTGTCCTATACTTGGACCGATTATATCCACCCGGACGAGGCCGTGCGCGTGCGCTCCGCCTTTTTGGAGGCCCTGGCACATGCCCGCCCCTCCAGCGATGAATTTCGCATGCGCCGCTTCGATGGCGAATATCGCCTGTTCGCCGGCGAGGCCGTTCCGCGCTTTTCTCCGGCAGGCCAATTCCTGGGCTACGCCGGCGCCGTCGTGGACATCACCGACCGCCGCCACGCCGAAGAAGAACTCCGCGCCGCCAACGCCAAACTCGCCGCCGAACTCGAAGAGCGTGTCCGCAAAGAACAGGAAATCCAAGCCCTGAGCGCCCGCCTCATCGGCGCCCGCGAACAGGAGCGCCAGCGCCTCGCCCGTGAACTCCACGACGACCTTAACCAGCAGATCGCCGCCGTCAGTATCGCCGTCAGCAATCTGAAGCGGCACATCCCGCCCGAGCCACCGGATGCCCGCTCCCAAAGCGACCGCATTCATGAGAAGCTCGTGCAACTCGCCGAAACCGTCCGCCGCATGTCCCACGAACTGCACCCCGCCATCCTGGAATATCGAGGACTCGCCGCCGCATTGCGTGCCTGTTGCGATGAGTTCGCTGCCCTCACGCGCATCCGGGTGACATGGCGCGCGGAAGGCCGCTACGAGGATGTTCCTGCTCCGGTCGCCCTCTGTGTGTTCCGCATTACGCAGGAAGCCCTGCAGAACGTTGCCAAGCACGCGCACGCGGATTCCGCCATCGTCGAGCTCAGCCGCTACGACGGACACTTGCGCCTGCACGTGTCCGACACCGGCATCGGCATCGACCCTGCGCGCACGCAAGGTCACAGCGGCCTGGGTTTGCTCAGCATGAAAGAGCGCGCCCGGTTGTGCGGCGGTCACGTCGAGATCGGCAGTGCGCCCGGCCAGGGCGCCTCCGTCACCCTTACCGTGCCGCTGTGCGCCGGCGGTGCCGAGCCAGTGGCTTCACCGAATTCCGGTCATAGAGCTCCAGCGCGCGAATGAGCTGGTCCAGGGTGTCGCGCAGCGCCAGAAATTCGCGTAGCTTCCTTTCTAGGCTTTTCGGATCGACGTCGAGGGTCTTTTTATTAGTCATAGGTTCTTCCAAGCGACCATGTTGAGAACGATCTCCAGGTCGGAGCGGAATAGGTCCTGCTGGACCACCGAGGCGGCGCTCGGAGCCAGCTTTACATGCAGTGCTTGCTCCTTCCAATTGTCCAGGATCGCTCTACGGTTTTCGGGGTGCTCTTCAAAGTATTCCGCCACGTCCGCCACTTGGCCCTCCAGTTTCAGGCACAACCAGGCCTCAAAAACCTCCATGTGCTGGTGGTGCGCGGCTTCCTCCACTTCCTTAGGCTCGAACGCTTCCGGCGTGGTGAGCGGCCGGTAACAACGGGTTTCCGTATCCCACAGTCCCGCCATATAGATGAGTCGCCCGAATATTGACGGGATCGCGCCCATAGCCGATTTCAGAAAGTCATGAAAAGATTTGCCATCGGTGGCCATAGCACGCCCTCTGCTTCAATTGTGAATGAAAGCATCTTTATGGCCAATCCGTACTTTTTCGGAGTTTGGAGGTACGGTACGGCAAAATACGCGCCCGGTTCCGTAAAATTGCGGATTCCGCGAATCCCTGCCTGAGATGAAAATTGGGATAGAAGATGCCAGAAAGCCAGGCTCGGCGGCCGTACCGGATCGTGCTGGCCGATGATCACGCAGACATCCTGGAGGAAGTCCGCTGCCTGCTGGCGCCCGACTTCGACGTCGTCCGCGCCGTCAAGGAGGGCCTGGCCTTGATAGATGCCGCCGCCGAGTTGCGTCCGGATGCGGTCATCTGCGACATCTATATGCCAGGGCCGAACGGCATCGAGTGTGGCGTGCAAATCCTCCAGCGCCGCTTCTGCGATGCCGTCATTCTTCTGAGTATGTACAACCAACCGCACTTGGTCAGCAAGGCGATCGAGGAAGGTATCCGGGGGTACGTGCTAAAAGAGGACGCCGGCGCCGAGCTCACGGCGGCGATTTACGCAGTCGTTGCCGGCCGCCAGTACCTCTCTCACGGCGTCCGCCGCCCCGTTAGCGCTACTCCTTAGCGCTCGCTCCGGACCAGTCTCCGAACGGCTCATCCCGCTCGCGCACCGCCTGCTTGAAACCCGCGCTGGCCGCCTGCTGCTGGAACCCGTAACCTTCTTTTGTATGGCGCGCAATGCCATCAAAAATCGTCCCCAGAATCTGTCCCCCATACATGCCCTGCGCCATGAGTCCCTGGTTGATCAGCAGCTTGTGCATCATGAGCTGATTCACCGGCACCCGCGCGATGCGCTCCAGCAGGCTCTCGAAGCGCTGGTCAAGCTCCGCAGTGGGCGCCGCCTCACACGCCAGTCCCCATTCAACCGCCTCCTTGCCTGTCAGCGAGTCGCCCGTCAGCAGCAATCTCTTGGCTTTCTGCGGACCGACATGAAATGCCCACAAGGCCGTAGTCGGCACTCCCCAAACGCGCGCCGGAGGATAGCCAATCCTGGCCGTTTCCTCAATCACTACCAGGTCCGAGCACAGCGCCATATCCGTGCCGCCGCCGATACAGAAACCGTGCACCTTGCACACTACCGGCTTCCCGCTGAAAAACAGGCTGAGAAATCCGCGCACATTGCGGCTCATCATGGCGTAGTCAATCATGGGATCCCAGACGTTCCCAGGCGCGTGGTTCTCCTGCTGCACGCGCGCATCCATGGGCGAGTCGCGCGGCCATCGGCCCTGCGTCTCGACTCCCTCGCGCTGCTCCGCCGCCGCCACCAGATCGTAACCGCCGCAAAACCCCTTCCCCGCGCCCGCGAGGGCGATCACGTGGACGTCCGGATCCAGATTCGCCTGCTCGACGCACTCGGCTAACTCCGCCGGCATCTCCAGCGTGATGCCGTTGCCGCGCTCCGGACGATTCAGAGTAATCCGCGCGACCGCGCCGGTCTTTGCGTAAGTCAGTGTGTGCAAGTGATCCATGTGCCTTAGTGTCTCAAACTCCGAGGGCGACCCATGACGTGAGTTTCGTGAGTTAAATGCGCGCGAGAACATCTATCCGGACCGGCCTGGCGCCCCGCCAGTTGAGCTTCTCCGTCGCCCAGGACGCGGTCATGGCAGCTTGGCCGTATCTGCAGCGCCAGGCCGGCGTTCATTCAGCGAACGGTTTAGACTCGGCAATCGCTTTTGCAATTGCGGCATCCACACATGCGGCAGCATAGTCGGAGAAGCTCTGGTCCCGGTGGTCCGGAAACGTCTTGAGTGCGAACAGCAGTCCGTCATTGCCTCTTTGAATCAGATCCAAGAGGTGCATTTGCCCGCGCGGATAACTCTCCGCGATAGAAACCACCATGGCAAGGTTCGCTTCGACCAAGGCCTTGCCCGCGGATTCCGCTTGTGGGTCCTTGGCCAGCACGTGTCGGGAAAGTTCGATTTCCTGGTCCTTGGTCAGCGGTGGAACGGTACCGACTTCGCGCAGGTAGACGTGGACGGGATTATCAACATCGAATCTCGTTGAGTCCACGTAGCCAGTATAGCGCGCCGTCGAGTAAACCGCGCCACATGAAGGAGGCGGCGTTTCAAGCTCGTTGATTTCGCAATGAGCTGGAGGTTTGCTGCGGCCCTAAGAGGAGAATGGTGAATTGCTTGGTCGCGCGATCCATATCGTGTCAGTGAACCCTGACCGAGGCGGTGGCTATCGCGCCGCTCCGCTGACCGGTAGCAATCACCGTGTTGGTCCCAGGCGATGCGCCGGCAGGAATCGTAAACGCAGAGCCAGAAAAACTGCCGCTTTTCCCGGTCTTCACATTTCCCAGCGGCGTTGGGGGAATCAGCCAATTCAGGAAAACCTGCTCATCGGCGCCGAAGCCCACGCCTCCGGCAGTGAGGGTATCTCCTGCCATCCCGCTCCTTGGACTCACGGCAATCTGCGGAGCGATGGAAACGTTCCCATCGAGAACCTGCCCGCTGCCGGATCCGATGGCCTGAAGACCATAATTACCGAAGGACGTCTGAGGCACCTGAGCCACAAAAGTCACATTGCCCCTGGCATCCGCAGTGCTCGTACCGAGTGCCGTCTGGTGACTACCGTATCCGTACAGCGTGACTGATTCGGACGGAGTGAAGTTAGCTCCCGACACGGTGACCGACAATCCCGGAAAAACTGAGGAGGGGGTAACGGTGAGTCCACTGACGGTGGTGAGACTGACTCCCGAGAAAAATGCCGTCTGGGAGCCGCTGGAGACGCCCGCGAATTTCAACGTGTGGAAGCCACCGGCAGTCACCGTAAAGCTGGCCGTCTGGACGGTGAATGGTGTAAAGCTGACCTGGGGCCAGGTGCCGATGACCTGACCGTCAATGCCGACCTCCACCGTCTCGTTGCCACCATATTCGGAGTTATAACGCGAGCCAAGGTAAAAGCTCAGCGTGTACACTGCGCCCGGCACGAGGCCGGTCAGAACCTGCGTCACGACGCTGTCGGGTCCTTGCAAAATAGCGGCTTGGCTGAATGGCAGTCCCGTGAACGAAGGCGGGTTAAAACCGTTATTGGGACCAGTGAGTCCATCTTCGCCGGCAGGTGGCGTGTAGGGGAGGAAACTCCAACCGATCCCGATTTCGCTGTTGAAATCCTGCTCAGGGTAGGGGTCGCCACAAGTGCCTCCCATATAGGACTGATAGGCATCGCCCAGACTGCATTGGATACTGACGGCGCCGAAGTTGGGGTTGACAATCGTGAGGGAATCCGCGAAGGCGCCGGAAAGCGCCAGCGGAACCAGAAAACAGATGCGGACCGCGTAAGACATGATACTCACCTCCCATGCAGCAGTATTCTATCAGACTCCAGACTGCGGCCGGCGCGAAAGGCGCCACACTACCGCCCCGCCAATCAGCCCCAAAACGGCCACATAGCTGAGCCACCGGAAAATCCTCAGTTCCCACCCGCCGTTGTAATCGAGCGTCACCTCGCACGGACCATTGCATTCCGGATCGAACCACATCAATCCCAGGCCGTCTTTGTGTAATTGCGGATGCCGGTTGCCGACGGTTACGTGCCATCCCGGATGATAGGAAACCTGCACCGAAATCACCCGGCCTGAACCGGCGCTTGTGTGGATAACCATGTCGTTGCGGCCGTCCCACCGGAAGTCGGCGACAGGCAGCGAGCCATCCTCGAGCGCCGCATCATAGCGCTCGATGTCATCGGTATCGCCTCGCGACCGGGGCGTGCGCCGCACAATCGCAGTCGGCGGAACTACGTGGGCCAACGACGCGGTGCGCTGCGGCACGCGATAAATACTGGTGTCGTCTTCGCGCCAGACGAGCGGCAGCCTGCCATCGAACTTCGCCGGATGCAGGACGCCTTTCCAGAATTCCGGACTCTTCGCTCCCGGGACGCACACCGCCCCCACGCCATACGCGCGCAGCCAAGCCAAGGCAATGCGCGCATCCTCCTCCTCTGTATAGCCGGCGTTGGCGATGCTATCATCGCCGAGTTGTTGCACGGCGCTGTAGGCGGTGCTCCACGACTCTCCGCCATATTGCGGCACGTCCGCGAAAGTGTCCGCCCATCGAGCGATGGTGCCCGGCAGATAGACCCGCACGCCCGGCAAGTTCCGCGCCACCCACGTCGAGACGCGATATTCAATGGTCGTCTCGTAAGGCTCGGCCTGGAACATGGACTTCGCCATCAGGCGCTCATGCACGATCTGCTCGCCCGCCAGCGACAGACATACGCACAACAGCGCCCACTGGAACTTGCGCGGCAGCTTCTCGATCCAATACCGCGCCACAAAGATCAGCAAAATCGCCCACGCCATTTCCATTTCGAATTTGTAGCGGTGGGGCTGCGGCAGTACGTTGCGGTCCAACCAGCGCGCCAGCATCGGCGGACAACTCACCACATACGTAAAGAGCGCAAAGAACTGCATGCGCCAGTCGCTTGTCCAGCGTGGCAGAAAATGCCACAGCACAATCCAGCCGAGGATCGTGAAGGCCAATGCCGTGACGGTGCCCATGCTCCAGTTCGCGGCTGCGAATTTCTTCGATGCCGACGGAATCGTCAGTATTAATGATGGAGGCAGGAAGCCCGCACAAAGTGCGTAGCCGTATGCCCCGATCGCCGCCACCAGCGCGATGTTCCCTGCCAAATCTTCGCGCCGCAGTACGAAGAGTAGGCAAAGCGCGGCCATCGCCATGACCATCGGAGCGAAACTGCTGGTCAATCCGGCAATGCCGATGAGGACCGCTGTGGTCACATAATATGCCCTGCGGCGGTCGCGAATAGATAGCGCCAGAAACACCACCGCCGGCATCACGATGACCAGGCAAAGAACATGCGGCGTCTCATCCCAGTCGCCCATGCTGTAGAGGCGGCGCGCGTCTAACAGAGAGCCCCAGGAAAAACGGGCGTCGTCGGGCGCCAGAATGCGCGTCACGCTGGTCAGCGAATAAAATAATCCGGCCAGAAAGCTGTATCCGGGCGCGCGCGTGAATGCCCACGCCAGCACGAAAACGGCAACCGCAGCCAGGCTGTAGGTAATGGCCGTAATGCCCTGCAACGCCAGGTTGCGCGGCGCATGAAATAAGGACGACCCCAGCGCGGTCAACGCCGGGACCATCGGCGCATAGGTGAATTCAAACGGAATGCCGCAATCCCAATAAGGCCACCATGTGGGGCGCCACCAACTGCCGTCCGCCAGCCGCGCCAGCGCCGCCCAGAAGCCTTGCATCGAATACATTGGCGCGATGTGGGTGGTGAACAGACCGCGCGCAATATACAGATTGATCCAGAGCAAGGCGATGCAGTAAATCGCGGCTTGCACCCATTGCCATCGCGCCTGAGCCGTGACCGAAGGGAGCGGTCCGTCTGTGTCAGAAGGCATAGATGGCGTCGTTCGGAGCCGCCGGTTTCACATAATGCTTCAGCCCATCGCGATTCACTACATCCACGGGACCGTCGAACAAAGCGGCGATGTACTCCTTCAACCCGGCGTAATCAAACACGGTGATCCGGGCCGCGGGATCGAATTCGATCATGATGTCGGTGTCGCTTTCCGGCCGCTGATCGCCCCGCGCCCGCGAACCAACCAATGCGGCATGCGCGACACCCCGCTGGCGCAGCGACGCTTCGTTTTCCCGCAGCCGGGCTAGGATCTCTTCGCGATTCATTTGAGCTGGGCTCCCCGACGTTCGCGCAACCGCACGTCCATCGCTTCCAGCGTACGGGCGTAGCGCGCGCCTGTCAAGCGCCGCCCCCAAATCGCCCCAAAATCGAATTCCGCAAACGGCGGGAGCTGGCGGTAAGATGAAGGCATGACGATCACTCTTCTTCCGGAGCATGATCGAAAGGAAGAGATTGCCGAGAAGATCGAACGCGCTTTCGCGCAATTCGAGCGGGGCGAGTTCTTCACGCCCGAGCAGTCGCGCGCGGACATGCATCAGCGCAAGGCAGCGTGGTTGCGTGAGCAGCAGAATGGCTGATGGCGCTCTACGAACTGTCTGTCGAAGCGCAGAACGACCTCTGTGCGGATGCCGGGCATCGGTCACACCCGCAAGGATCTCACGCGGCGGCCCGTCCTGATCTTCCCTCTATATTCGTTTCTGGTCGTCTATCGGCCGGTGGTCAGCCCCATTCGCATCATGGCCGTGCTGCACGGCAGGCGAAAAGGTAGTCGGCAATCGCGCACTCAGCGATTCGACGGACGGGCTGCTCTTCTGCGAAGATCATTCTCCAGCAGCGTCTTTAACAGGTCTGGAGTGACGTGAAAGTTGGTCCGCAACAATCGCCCTATACATGACGCGACATCGATTAGACCAGCCGCCGCAGCCTTGTCGAGAACGCCGAGCGTACCGATGAACCGAAGTTGCCGGCGCGCAGCCTCCTGCCGGCCTTTTGCTTCGTCCATGATCAGCCGCGCCCCGGCTGGGTCTTCCAGCGCCAAGGCGATGGCTTCTCGCTCGCCGGCCCCCAGACCTTCGAGCCTCGCGTCCGGCAGGCGAATGTGCGCACCCCTCACGGAAAGCCACTCCGGCATCTGCGATATCCAGGTCCTCACCTCGGGCGGTGTACCCTCCGCGCTCAACTCCCGCAAGACCGCCTCCGGAATGATCACCCTTCCGAACAATGCGGGAAGGACATGGACTGCGTCGATGAGGACGAGATAATTCAGCGGAGAGGTGTCCGCAATGACGGTCAATGCGTCTACCAGCGACGCGCCTCATTCAGGTCGTGTTCCAGATCGGCCTGGGTGTAGTTCAGGTAGACGTTGCGCTGTTTCAGAAACGCATGGACCTCCAGGCACGTTCCTAGGCCGAGCATCCTACGGACCTGCTCCTCAGACAGATGCCCCGCACGGTACCCTTCCAGCGCCAGGGATTCCAGCGCCGCTCGGGAAAGGTCGCCCTCCTGCGCGGCAAGCTCCTTCGCAATATCTTCCGGTAGATTCAGTACCACTGTCATACTTAGAACTGGTTCACAGCCCTTCCCAGTTTAGCGCAGAGGTCCGTTGCCGCGATTGACGTAAGTACACGCACCTGCACGCTCGCTGGCCGCCCGCGTTAATCTAAGAATCTCATGGACGCGCTTCCGGAGCGTTTTGCTATCCCTTTCGCCAGACCACTCGCGGCCCCCACCCACCGCGGCCGGCGAGGTTATTTTCGTTGGGAGCCAGCTCAGGGCATTCCTCTTACACCGGCCGTGTTTACCGGGCAAGAGTGCAATCTCCGCCCGCGGCACTGGTGCCGTTGGGTTTACTGCCCATTTCAGCGAAATTTCTAACCCCGCTCCCTCCGAGAACCCCGGCAAAAACCGGCCCTTCACCCCTCCAGCACTGCCCAAAACGGTTAAAAGGGGCAGTTCCCGCGGCCATGACAGTGGGTGTAGCGTCAGATCTGCACAGTGTTACCGAAGACCGCGACCACAGCTTGCAATGGCAGGCGCCAGTCTAGTTGCAAAGAAGCTGTGGAGGAAGGTTGCGCTCCAGCCGCCGCAAGCGATTGCCTGATGAGTTATAATCGCGATTGCTGGGGGGAGTAGGAGGTCCGATATGTTATTGAAATTGACAGTGCTTCAGGCCGGCTTAGCGGTGGGTTTGGCAGGTTCACTGCTCGCGCAGGGCTCGCAGACGCTATCCGTCAGCGCCAGAATGGACATCTGGCAATCCGGCGGTTATCAAGACGGCAGTGGCGGTCAGCCGCCGGCGTCCTATACTTTTTCTGCTGCGGCGGGACAAGCGCTCACGTTTTCGAGTGTCACAGGGAGTTGGAGCTGTGGCGGAGTGTCCAACGGTCCCGACGGAACGAACTTCACTGGCTCCGGCACCTGCTACGTCAACGAAAATATGTTCGCCCCCACAGGGCCATTCTCGGGCCTGGACCTAACCGATTTTTCCCGGCCCCTGGTGGGTATGTTTCTGGAGGACTCCCTTCCTACCGCACCGCCGCCCACCTTACGGTTCTATTGGAGCGACAGTTCGCAAGGCGGCATTCAAACCAACTTCACGATTCTAAGCCCTCAAATCGGACAAGTATTCTTCATTGGCGATGGTTTGACCGGGACTGGCGCGGGCGCCGTTCAGGTGTTTAACGTTCCGCCAACCGCGACACATTTATATCTTGGCTATGTCGATCTGTGCAGCAATGATGGTCCGCCAGGTTGTTATGGTGATAATTCCGGATCCTTGACGGCAACCTTCGCCATCAGCCCCAAGCTGGAGTGGATCAAGCCGTCACTGGTTGGTCTGCCTCCAGCGCGCACAAGCGCGGCGATGGTTTATGACCCTGCCATGGGGACCACATTGCTTTATGGGGGTAACACCTACAACACCCTTTACGGGGACACGTGGGCGTTCTCCAAAGCCACAGGCTGGACCCAACTCACACCTTCCGTGTCTCCACCGCCCTTACAGGGAGCGTCGCTGGCCTACGACCCGACGACACGGACCGTTGTTCTTTTCGGCGGTGGCCTCACTCACATTGGCCAGAGCTCTAGCCTGTCGAACCAAACGTGGACGTGGGACGGGGTGACCTGGACTCAGCAGTTTCCTCCTGTTTCGCCTCCGGCCCGTAATTGGAATGCTACGAACGGAATGGTCTTCGATTCCCATCTCGGCAAGGTAGTGATGTTTGGCGGAGGCGGGACTACCAATTTCAATGACACGTGGGAATGGGATGGAACGAGCAAAACGTGGACGCAGCAGTTTCCCGCTCACAGTCCGTCGCCGCGAACAGCGACGCTGGCCTACGATGAGAGCACAGGCTTGGTCATGCTCTTCGGCGGAAATACTTCTGGTGTCGCCTACAGCGATACCTGGACCTACGGCGGCGTGGATTGGTTCCAACAGCAGCCGGCCATCGTGCCGCCCACGAGAACGGACAATGGTCTGGCCTACGATCCGATTCTCAAGAGCGTGGTGCTCTTCGGAGGTTTGGCCGGTTCTTGTGAAGACTGCGGCCAAGGCCGGTTGAATGATACTTGGCTATGGGGTGGACGCAACTGGACCCAGGTGCAAACTCGTACAAGTCCCCAGCCCAGTTCGGGAATATCCCTTACCTACGACGGAAGCACAAAAGGGATGCTGCTATTCGGCGGCTGGGTTAGTGACTTTCAGTTCACGAGTAGTACCTGGATTTTCAAGAATTACTGAAAGGTCGCCAGGAGCGATCTAACCGGTTGCACTATCGCCGCGGGTGGATTGATCGGACGCCTTATCCACGGGGAAGTGTTGCAAACCGGGCGTTGAGAAGATTTGAGCCAGCATTGTCATTGCTGAGTTTGGATCATGCGGCCAGCCTTGCCCATATCCCCTACACCCAGCTATACTGCCCGAAAGAACTCATTTGAGCAGTAACCCGCAACTCACCAAAGCCAGGCTCCTTGCTCCAACCCTTGATTCACAGGCCTTCCAGCACTACGCAACAACGCGCAACGCGCTTTCCCGATGTCCAACAATTTTCACTGTAATGAGCAGTATGAAAAGTCGAGCATGGCGTGGGATGTCCTGATTACCGCCATTTGGAAAGGGCCGCGAATCCTCCCCGCTGTTGTAATGGGCAGTAGTGAACCGCGCACCCCCTCACTGAATCGTCACATTTACCGTATTCGCCACCGCCCCATCCGCCGTCAGCACGATATTCACGCTCCCTTTCCCCGCCAACGACACCGGCAGCGGCCCGATATTCACCTGATCCTCCCCCGCATAATTCGGCGCCGCCCCGGAAAATAGAACGGGCACATTCACCCCGCCCACCGTCGCCGTCACATTCTTTGCACTCCGTATCCCCGTCCCGTACATCTCCAGATAAAACTGCGAATTGGCCGCCTTCACATTGATCGGCTTCGCCACCACCGCCCCCGAACTCAACTGAAACACCGGCTGCAACGCCTGCTGCGTGCCGTTTACCACCGGCAACACATAAGCCGCCACCAGTCCCGCAGAGTTCAACACGAACAGCCCCGGCGAAACCGTCCCCACCTGTATCGTCGCCGTCTGCACCAATCCGTTCTTGTTCGTAATCGTGACCGTCGCCGTCCCCGGCGCCGTGCCCGCCGGGATCACGAAGTTCACCTGCCCCGACGACACATAGAACAGCGGCGCCAGCCGCGCCACTCCCGCCGAATCCGTCACTGCCACTGTCGTGCCGTCGAGCGATGTCCCCAGGGGCACGGTCGGCGCGGCCTCCATTCCCACCGCCAGATTCGCCCCATACGCCGCCACAATCGAATTCGGCGCGAACGGCTCGATCTGCCCCACCGTCGCCGACCTCGTCGTGAAAGCCGACACCTGCGTGGTGTTCAGCAGCACCGTCACGTACCCGCCGATACCGCCCTGATCCGCAATCGCCAGGTCCGGCTTGCCGTCGCCATTGTAATCCGCCACCGCAATAAAGTACGGCGATGGCCCGCCGTTAAACTGCACTTGCGGTTGGAAGGTCCCGTCGCCGTTGCCCAGCAGATACGCCATCTCCGTCGCGCCGCAGCAGCTTGCCAGCACGATGTCCGGCTTGTGATCGCCGTTCATATCCGTGATCACGATATCCGACATGCCAAACTGCCCGGCATACAGCACTGGACTCTTGAACGTGCCGTCGCCGTTGCCCAGCAGCACCGCCACGTAGTCGTTGAAGTTCGTATCAGTCGTGCCGATCACCAGGTCCGGCTTGCCGTCGCCATTCACATCGCTCACCGCCAGCGCCGACGGATTGGTGCCCGCCGCGATACTGACTGGCGCCTGAAACGTCCCATCGCCTTTTCCGAGAAAAAGCATCACACCGCCCGGATCGCTCGCCATCCCCAGCGAGCCCTGATTCAGCACCACCAAATCCAGCTTGCCATCGCCGTTCACGTCGCTCAGCGCAATGAAGTCTGGGCCGATGGCCGTCGGCAAGTTCGTGGCGGCCTGGAACGCCCCCCCGCCGGCCCCCAGCAGCACCGACACGCTTCCGGCCGCGCCAAACGTTGAGTTCGCCGTCACCAAATCCGGCTTGCCGTCGCCATTCAAATCGCCCACCGCCACCATCAGCGATCCCGCCGCGGTCGGATAATACGTGGCCGCCTGGAACGTCCCATTCCCGTTGCCCAGCGTGACCGCCACGCTGCCCGAGTTCAGCGCCGTGGCCGCGTCGATCTTCCCGTCGCCGTTCAGATCCGCCAGCGCTACCGACATCGGATTCGCCGCCCCGTTCGCTGACGTGAACGCTACCGGCGCCGCCGCGCTGAATGTTCCCTTCCCTTGATTCAGCAGCACGGTCAGATTCTGCCCAAGCTGATTCGCCGTCACCAGGTCCGGCTTGCCATCGCCATTCAAATCCGCCGTCGCGATCGAATACGGCTTGCCCCCCGTCGGATACAGCGGCCCGCCTTGAAACGTTCCATCGCCGTTCCCCAGCAGCACCCCCACCTCGCCCGATCCGAAATCTGCCGTGAAGATCCCCGGTATGCCCGATCCCGTCACGATATCCAGGTTCCCATCGTGATTGAAATCCGTGATGATCAGGCCCGTCGGCGCCGGCGTCGTGCTGTACGCGGTCGGCGCGCCGAACGTGCCATTGCCGTTGCCCAGCAGCACGATCACCGTCGATGTCGCAAAATCGTTGAGCGCCAGGTCCAGCTTGCCGTCTTTATTGAAGTCCGCCGCCGCCAGAAACGCGCAATCCGTTCCGGCCCTGTAATTCTGCGGCGCTTGGAACGTCCCGTCGCCATTCCCCAGCAGAATCGAAACCGTGCCGTCCTCATTGGCAGTCGCCAGATCCAGTTTCCCATCATTATTAAAGTCCGCCGCGATCGCCGCCGCCGGACCCCGCCCCAGCCCCGCCGTGATCGTCGACCCCGTGCGGAACGTACCGTCGCCGTTGCCCAGCAGTATGGTCACGCTGCCGTTGATGCTGCCCGAATCCGCCGCCACCACCATGTCGAGCTTCCCATCGCCGTTCAGGTCCGCAATCGCCACGTGCAGCGCGTCCGAGCCCGCCGGATACGAGACGGGAGCCTCAAACGTCCCATCGCCCCTGCCCATCAAAATCGCCACGCCGCCGATCGGATTGTTGGTGCTGAAGTCGCCCGTATACACCACGGCCAGATCCGCGTGCCCATCGTTATTGAAATCCGCCGTAGCCACAGACGCCGCGCCAGGCGGCACGGTGTATTTCGTGACCTGGGCCGCGCCCGACGAAATCACGCCGACATAAATATATGGCGCCGGCGACGGAGAGGCCGCATACGCCGCCCCCGGAATGCTCGACGTGTCGATGAAGTTGCCGAACGCCACGATCTGCGAAGCCGAGCCCACCGCCGCCTGCGTGGCCGTAACGGTCGGCAGCCCGATCGAACCCGGCGGCGTCACGCAGCTCCCTAGATAGTTGTTGAACTGCGGCACCAGGTTCTGAATCATGTACGGCTGATTGGTCGGCGCCGTCACCGCCGTGTACGACCCGTCCGGCTGCAGCAGCAGGCCGGTGATCGAGGAGCCCGTAAACAGCGTGCCGATTTGCGGTCCCGCAAAAGTCACACAACTCTGGCCCCACACAATCCGTGAAAAACAGAACAACAGACCAAAACAAAACCCATCTCGTCCGCATGCCGCAATTGTACAACATCGTGGGCAAAACCACTGACGAGCTGGGTGCCGGCGCCGGGTTCAAACGCGCACGTACGGGGCTTTTCACGGTAAACTCAGGCTAGAAAGGAGACGCGATGCCTTCTTCTGTGAGCACGCCGGAGGAACTGGTGACCGGCCAGCGGATGGATGTCGAGGAGTTCCTGCGCCGCTGGGAGAAGCTGCCGGAATCGAAAAATGCCGAACTGATTGAAGGAGTTGTTTACGTGTCTTCACCGCTTAGCCTCGAACACGGATGCCGGGACACCCGGATGCACTGGTGGCTCAGGCAGTACGCGGATGCAACGCCGGGTTGCACGGCCGGGAACAACAGCACGTGGCTTATGCGGGACAGTGCTCCGCAACCTGACTCGTACTTGCGAATCGAGCCGGCGCGCGGTGGACAGTCTGGCGTCGCGGGGGTTTATGGCGCAGGTGCGCCCGAGTTGGTGGCGGAGGTTTGCGTGACGTCCGCCAAGCTAGATCTCGGGCCGAAGCTGCGGCTGTATCAGAAAGCCGGCGTGCAGGAGTACATCACCGTCGAAGTGCCGGAGAAACGTATCGTGTGGCGGGTGCTGGAGGCGGGCGTCTACGTTCCGCAGGAACTGCCGGCGGACGGCATCTTCCGCTCGCACATCTTTCCAGGCCTGTGGCTGGATGTGGCCGCGTATTGGGCGGACGATGGCGCCAAGATGCAGGCGGCGCTCAATGCGGGTCTCGCCACGGAAGAGCATCAGCGCTTTGTGAAACGACTGGCAAACAAGGAGTGACCATGCCTTCTTCTGTAATTACGCCGCAGGAGCTGGTGACCGGTCAGCGGATGGACGTGGAGGAATTTCTGCGCCGCTGGGAGAAGCTGCCGGAACTGAAGAACGCCGAACTTATCGATGGAGTGGTATACGTGTCCTCACCAGTCAGCCCCAAACACACATATCGCGATTTCCGGATCCATTGGTGGCTCGCGCAATACAAGGATGCCACGCCCGGTTGCGAGGGTGGCAGTAACGGCACGTGGCTTATGGCGGATAGCACACCGCAGCCCGATGCCTTTCTACGGATTGCACGTGGCGGACAGTCGGTGGAGACGGAGCAATGGTTTACCGGTGCGCCGGAATTGGCGGTGGAGGTCTGCGTGACCTCGGCGAAGCTCGACCTCGGCCCGAAGCTGCGGCTGTATCAGAAAGCCGGCGTGCAGGAATACATCACCGTCGAAGTGCCGGAAAAACGCATCGTGTGGCGCGTGCTCGAAGCGGGTGCCTATGTTGCGCAAGAGCTGCCGGCGGACGGCACCTTCCGCTCGCGCATCTTTCCAGGCTTGTGGCTGGATGTGGCGGCGTACTGGGCGGACGACGGCCCCAAGATGCAAGCGGCGCTCAACGCAGGTCTCGCCATGGAAGAGCATCAGCGCTTTGTGAAACGACTAGCCAACAAGGAGTAACCATGCCTTCTTCTGTAATTACGCCGGAGGAACTGGTGACTGGCCAGCGAATGGACGTGGAGGAGTTCCTGCGCCGCTGGGAGAAGCTGCCGGAACTGAAGAACGCCGAGCTTATCGAAGGAGTAGTCTACGTGTCGTCACCAGTTAGCCTGGAGCACGGAACCTTGGATGCGTTGGTCATCTTGTGGCTTGGCTATTACGCGCAAGCCACTCCTGGATGCAAGTGTGGCAACGATAGCACATGGCTCATGATGGACAGCGCTCCGCAACCCGACGTGTTCCTGCGGATCTTGCCGGCTCGGGGCGGGCAGTCAGGCGATGCAGGTCCCTATGCTGCCGGTGCGCCCGAGTTGGTGGCGGAGGTTTGCGTGACATCCGCCAAGCTCGATCTCGGGCCCAAGCTGCGGCTGTATCAGAAGGCCGGCGTCCAGGAGTACATCACCGTCGAAGTGCCGGAAAAACGCATCGTGTGGCGGCTGCTGGAAGCGGGCGCTTACGTTCCGCAAGAGCTGCCGGCGGACGGCATCTTCCGCTCGCACATCTTTCCAGGCTTGTGGCTGGATGTGGCGGCGTATTGCGCAGACGACGGCCCCAAGATGCTGGCGGCGCTCAACGCGGGTCTCGCCACGGAAGAGCATCAGCGCTTCGTCGCGCGCCTGGCAGGGGCGAAGTGATGCGGAAAACCGTCACGACTTCCCGCAACCCGAAGCGGCCATCGAAGCCGGTGCGGAAATTCGGCACGCTCAAGGGCAAGGTCAAGATCGTCGATCCGCGCTGGGCCGCGCCCATGACCGCCCGTGAGCTGGATGCATTTCTGGAGGGGCGCTAGACAGTGCGCCGCTGTCTGTTCCTGGACCGCGATGGCGTCATCAACGCCGCGGCGCCTCCGGGCGGATATATCTACCGCTGGGAAGACTTCCGGCTGCTGCCGGAGGTGGTGGCTTGGATACGGCTGTTCAAAGCCGCCGGCTATCTGGCGATCGTGGTGACCAATCAGCGCGGCGTGGCGCGGGGGCTGTACACGCGCGCGCAGCTCGAAGAGCTGCACGAGAACATGCGCGCCGAGTTGGCCGCGCAGGGCGCTGAGCTCGACGACATCTTCTATTGTCCGCACGATGAGGGCGCCTGCGATTGCCGCAAGCCGCTGCCGGGCCTCGTGCGGGCGGCGCAACAGAAGTGGGACATTGATCTGGCTGCCTCGCTCCTCATCGGCGATTCGGAGCGCGACCGGCTGCTGGCCGAAGCCTGTGGCATCCCCTTCGCGCGTGTGCTGGATGGCCGGGTGGTGGATACTATACAGCCGCCAAAAGTCTCCCAGCAGTGCTAAACTTGGGGGATAGCGCAGGCCAACTCTGGTGTACCTCCCTAAATAGTACGTGCCCCCATAGACAGTCCGAACAGGAAATGGTAATGTTAAACGATTTAGAATCTTCGCAAGCCGGAGCTTCCGCTGCTTCAGCATTTTAACGGAAGGCTTATACGGGGAACCATGGCGGATCAGTTTGAGCTTCTGATTTTGAACGCGCCGGAGCGGCTCCGGCAACCAGGCCGAGGCCAGTTCGGCATCAGGCTGGAGGCGGAAGTCCCGGCAGCGCTGCCGAGCGGGGTCGAGTGGCTAGTTGTGCCCGCGGGCAAAGCCGCGAATAAAGCGGCTTTGAAGAAGGTAGTGCGCCAGGCGCGCGCGCAATCGTGCCGGGCACTGTTGGAAGTCTCGACAGCGGAGCAGGCTGTGCTGGCGGGAGAGTTGGGCTTCGACGGCGTGGTGACCGAGGCGCCGATTGCGTCTCCGGTACCGGTGTGGGGCGCGGGGGGTATAGGTCTGCACTCGGCCGCGGCGTGGTATGCGGGGGGGGCGGCCGGAGTGGTTTTGGACGCCCAGGACGCTTCCTGGGCGGCGCTGGCGACCCGGTTTCGTACTATCCAGGCTATAGGACGCGGTTTGCGCCAGGCGATCCGGCAGCATGTCGAATCGGCCAGGAAACAGGCGTCGCTCGAGGCGCTGGCCAAGGCCGAGGATGGCACGCGGGTGATCGCGGGCCTGAGCGATGCGAGCGTCGAGGCGCTGCTGAAAGAGCCGGCCGCACCGGTCGCGTTTTCTGGTATTGCGGACGGACGTGCCGCGGCGATGGCGGCAGTGCTGGCCGCGCCGCTGGCGGAAAAGGGCGCGCGTATAAGCATCCTGGCGGACGCTACAGTCGCTGCGGAAGGCACGCGCCTGGTCGCCGAACTGCCGGTTCCGTTTGAAAGCCCGCGCGTGGAGGAAATCCTGCCTCCGCCGGCGCCTTTCGATGTGGCCATCGTGGGCATGGGCTGCCTGCTACCGCAAGCGCCCAACATCCGCGCGTTCTGGGCCAACATATTAAACAAGGTCGATGCCATCACCGAAATACCCAAGGAGCGCTTCAACATCGACCTGTATTACGATCCGGACCGCAAGACGCGCGACAAGATCCATTCGCGCTGGGGCGGCTTTTTGGACGCAGTGCCGTTCGATCCGATGCGCTATGGTATTCCGCCGAATGCGCTGCCTTCGATCGATCCGCTGCAGTTGCTGGCGCTGCTGGTCGTGGACCAGGCGCTGCGCGACGCCGGCTATCACGACAAGGAGTTCCCGCGGCAGAAGACTTCGGTGATTATGGGCTTGAGCGGCGGGCTGGGCGACGTCGGGCTGCACTATGCAGTGCGCTCGATGCTGCCGCGGTTCATCAGCCATCCACCGGAGGAATTGCTGCAGGAACTGCCGGAGTGGACGGAGGATTCGTTCGCCGGGCTGCTGCTGAACGTGGCGCCGGGTCGGGTGGCCAACCGCTTCGATCTGGGCGGGGTGAACTTCTCGGTGGACGCGGCCTGCGCTTCGTCGCTAGCCGCGGTCTACCTGGCGGCGAAGGAGCTGGCTGACCGGTCGAGCGACATGGCGATCGTGGGCGGCGTGGATACGGCGCAGAGCCCGTTCGGCTTCATGTGCTTTGCCAAGGCGCAGGCGCTCTCGGGGCGCGGGCGCTGCCGCACGTTCGATCAATCGGCCGATGGCATTGCGATCAGCGAAGGCATCAGCATGATCGTGCTCAAGCGCCTCGAAGACGCCGAGCGCGATGGCGACCGCGTGTATGCGGTGATCAAAGGTGTGGCGGGATCGAGCGACGGCAAAGGCCGCAGCATGACCGCGCCGCGTTTGGAAGGGCAGATTCTCGCGCTGCAACGCGCTTATGCGCAAGCCGGGATCCGGCCTTCGACCGTGGGGTTGATGGAAGCGCACGGCACCGGCACGACGCTGGGCGATGCGAGCGAATTGTCGGCGGTCGACAACGTATTCCAGGCCGATGGCGCGGCGCCGCTGAGTTGCGCGATTGGCTCGGTGAAGTCCATGGTGGGACATACCAAATCAGCCGCGGGCGTCACGGGGTTGATGAAGGTGGCACTGGCTTTGTATCACAAAGTGCTGCCGGCGACGCTGCATGTCGAGAAGCCCAATACGAAGCTGCTGGAGGCGGGCACTCCGCTGTTCGTCAACACGGAAGCGCTGCCGTGGGTTCCGCCGGCCGGTGTGCCGCGCAGAGGCGGAGTGAGCGCATTTGGTTTCGGCGGCACCAATTTCCACGCGGTGCTGGAGGAGTTTGCGGGCGATCTGAGCGATCCGGCGGATGTGGCGCAGATCGACCGGTGGCCCGCGGATCTGTATGTTTCGACGAGCGGCGATGCGCGCGTGGCGATTGTGGCGACCTCGCCGGCCGACTTGCAGGCCAAGCAGGCGAAGGCCAAAGCGGCGGTCGATTCCAAGCAGCCGCTCAACGATGCGCAAGGCATCTACGTGGGGCACGGGCCGATGCGCGGCAAAGTCGCGTTCCTGTTCCCCGGGCAAGGCTCGCAGAAGACGCATATGCTGCGCGAGCTGGCGCTGCACTTCCCGGAATTCCGCCGCAGCTTTGAAGAAGCCGAGCAGGTGGTGGCGGGACGCTTCCCGAAGAAGCTGAGCCAGTACATCTATCCGCCGCCGGTGTTCAGCCCGGAGCAGGAGAAGCAACAGAACCTGGAGCTGACCGATACGGTCGTCGCGCAACCGGCGCTGGGCGTGGTCGAGATCGGCTTGTGCCGGCTGCTGGAGCGGCTGGGCGTGAAGCCTGATATGACGGCGGGCCACAGCTACGGCGAATACGTGGCGCTGGCAGCAGCGGGCGTGATCACGGATCGCGCGCTGTTCGATTTGTCGGAGTCGCGCGGACGGGCGATTAAAGATACGACGCATGATGAAGCGGGCACCATGGCCGCCGTGCAAGCGGACGCCGAGGTGATTACCAAGGCGCTCGAGGGCATGGAAGGCATCACGCTGGCGAATCACAACAGTCCGCGGCAGACGGTGATTTCGGGCTCGCGGGCGGCGGTCAAGGCAGCGCTGCAGAAGCTCGAAGAGGCGCGGCTGGCGGCGCGGCCGATTCCGGTGGCGTGCGCGTTTCACTCGCCGCTGATGGAGCCGGCGCGCAAGCAGTTCGGCGAAGTGCTGGCGCGGCAGACGTTCGCCAAGCCCACCGCGGCGGTGTATTCGAATACGCTGGGCGCGCAGTATCCGGAAGATCCGAAGGAGATTGCGGCGCTGCTGACGAGCCACCTGGTGAAGCCGGTGCGCTTTGTGGATGAGATTCGCGCCATGTACGACGCGGGTGCGCGCGTGTTCGTCGAAGTAGGTCCGAAGGGCGTGCTGACCGGGCTGGCGCGCCAGATTCTGGAAGGCAAAGACGCCCGGTTTATTCAGATCGATAGCGACCGCGCGGGCCTGGTGCAGTTGCTCAACGCGCTGGCGCAATTGGCGGCGGAAGGCGTGCCGGTGGATGCCGCTCAGCTCCTACGCGGGCGGCAATTGACGCAGCCGGAAGCGAAACAAACCGGCTGGATGGTGAACGGCCTGACGGCGTTCCCGACGAAGCAGCCGCCGCAGGTGATCAAGCCGCTGGATTTGGTTTTACGCGATTCAATTCCGGTGCAGGTGCAAATTGCAGCGCCAGCGCCGCCTCCAACGATTGTTATGTCCCAAGCTCCTCCCTCACAACCCGTGGTTTCCGAAGCGGTGATGCTGCAATTCCAGCAGCTCATGAAGCAGATTCTCGAAACGCAGACGATGGTCATGACCGCGTACCTGCAAGGCACGGTACCGGCCGGCATGCCGACCGCCATGCCGGCGCCGAGCTTTGCGCTACCGGCTCCGCTGCCGATGCCGGTTGCTGCGCCGGCCCCTGTGGTCGTTTCGGCCCCGGCACCGCCACCGCCTCCAGTGGCCGTAGCGCCACCTCCGCCGCCACCAGCGGCGGTTGCGGTTGCCGCGCAGCGCGACTTCGTAAGTGAGCTGCGCGAAGTGGCGGCAGAGCGCACGGGCTATCCGCCGGAGATGCTGGATCTGGATGCGGGCATCGAATCGGATCTGGGGATCGACTCGATCAAGCGGGTCGAGATCCTGACCGCATTGCAGAAGCGCGGCACGGCCGAAGAGCAGCAGAAGGTACAGGCGATTCTGGAGAAGCTAACCAGCGCGCGGACTTTGCGCGAGATTGCCAATCTGCTGGCGCAAGCACTGCCGGCGGGCCCCGCTTCCGTCCCGACCCCAGCCTCCAGCCCCCAGCCCCTAGCCCCCACGAGCGTAGCGAGCCAGAGGGACTTCGTGGCCGAACTCCGCGAAGTGGCGGCCGAGCGCACGGGCTATCCGCCGGAGATGCTCGACCTGGATGCGGGGATCGAATCGGACCTGGGCATTGACTCGATCAAGCGCGTGGAGATTCTGACGGCACTGCAGAAGCGCGGCACCGCCGAAGAACAGCAGAAGGTACAAGCCATTCTGGAGAAGCTGACCAGCGCACGTACGCTGCGCGAGATTGCCAGGCTCTTGTCGGAAGCACTGCCGGCGGGCCCTGCGGCAGCGGGCACAACCCCAGCCCCTAGCCCCCCCGGTCACGGGCTATCGCAGCCCCCAGCCCCCGCGGGCGGAGCGAGCCGCGATTACATCGCGGAACTGCGCACCATCGCTAGCGAGCGCACGGGCTACGAACCGGAAATGCTGGAACTCGACGCGGGCATCGAAGCCGATCTGGGTATCGACTCGATCAAGCGCGTGGAAATCCTGACGGCATTCTCGCGGCTATGCACGGCCGACGAGCAAACCAAGATCCAAGCGGCGATGGAGAAGCTGACCAGCGCGCGCACGCTGCGCGAGATCGGCGAGCGCATCGCCGAGGCACTGGGTGCCGCCGCCGCACCTGCACCCGCCGCATCCGCGGGCGCCGAGCCACCGGTGCCGCGCTTCATCCTGACGGCCGTCAATCAGGCGCGCCGCCAGGGCAAGCCGCACTATTTTAAAGGACGCATCTGCCTGATCACGGATGACGAAACCGGCATCGCTTCGGGCCTGGCGGACGAGTTGAACCGCAACGGCGAGCGGGCGTTTCTGCTGCGCCACAGTCCGGACGCGACCATCAGCGCGGACAATGTCTACTCGACTGACCTCACCGATGCCGCGGCGATCGAGACGCTGGCCGGGACGATCCGGCAGCAGCACGGACCGATCGGCGCGATTATACATCTGCTGCCGCTGCGGGCGAACGGCAACGTGACGCAATGCGACTTCGCGCACTGGCGCGAGATGGTTCGGTTGGATGTGCGCAGCTTATACGCGCTGGCACGCGCGGCGGAGAACGATCTCAAGAAGACGGGCCGGGCGGGCGGCGCACTGCTGGCGGCGGTGACCGCGCGCGGCGGCGAATTCGGCCTGGCGCCGAATGGTTTCGTGCCCCCCCCCACGCATTTCGGCGTGGCGGATTTCCTCAAGACGCTGACGCTCGAATTCACGGGCGTCCTGTGCAAGGTGGTGGATCTGGACGCGACCGATCCGGTGGCGATCTTGCAGCAGAAGCTGCTGGACGAGCTGACCTCGCCGGACGAAACGCTGCAAGTAGGTTTGCCGGGAGACCGGCGCCTGACGGTATCGCCACAGCTTGCGCCGCTGGACGGACCGCTGGCGCAGCCTATCCGGAGCGACTGGGTGGTGCTGCTGACGGGCGGCGCGCGCGGCGTGACGGCCGAGATCGCGCGGCATATTGCCGAGCAGTATCATCCGACGCTGATCCTGGCGGGCTCTTCGCCGCTGACTTCCGGCCCGGAGCCGGCGGATACGGCGGGTGTCACCGAACTACCGAAGTTGAAGTCGGCCCTGACCGCGCGCCTGAAGGCTTCCGGCGGCGCAGTGAAGCCGGCCGCGGTGGAAGCGGCTTTGCAGCGGCTGATGAAAGACCGCGAGATCGCGCAGAGCATCGAGACGCTGCGCAAGGCGGGCTCGAAGGTGGAGTATCATTCGCTGGACGTGCGCGACGAAGCCGCGTTCGGCGAGCTGATCGACCACATCTATAGAGAGCATGGCCGGCTCGATGTTGTGATTCACGGGGCCGGGATTATCGAAGACAAGCTGATCAAAGACAAGACGCCAGAATCGTTCGACCGGGTGGTGCACACCAAGGCGGACTCGGCGTTCCTGCTCAGCCGGAAGCTGCGGCCCGAGGGCTTGAAGTGCCTGCTGTTCATGTCGTCGGTGACGGCGGCGTTCGGCAATCGCGGCCAGGCGGATTACGCCATCGCCAACGGCATCATGAACGGCATCGCACTGATCCTGGCGGCGCAGTGGCCGGCGCGCGTAGTGGCCATGAATTGGGGACCGTGGGGCCAGAGCGGCATGGTGTCGGATGATGTGCGGCACCAGTTCCTGTTGCGCGGGATTCAGATGATCCCGCTGGCGGGGGGGGCGGAAGCCGCGCTGCGCGAGATCCAGTCCGGCGCGCCATACGATCCGGTGGTGGCGCTGGGCGAGGGGCCGTGGCGCGCAGTGGCGTTGCCGGCCGGCACGCCGAGAGTGCGGGTACCGGTGCTAGGTAGCCTAAAATGACCCAGCAGGAGGTTCTGGCATATATCCTCGATACCGTGCAGAACCTCTGCCAGGACTGGGACTATGTCGACCCGGTGAACCCGGACTCGCTGCTGTTCAGCGAGCTCGGCCTCGAGTCGCTGGACGCGGTGGTGCTGGCGACGGCGATTCAGGAGCACTACCAGACGCAGATGCCGTTTGCGGAACTGCTGGCGGAGATCGGGCAGCAGCAGCGGGACTTGTCGATATCGGAGTTGGCGGAGTTTACGCATCGGCATTTGGATGGGGCGAGCGGGTAGGGTGCTGGGGCGGTTTCGGCGAATGACGCTGGAAGTGTCGGAAAGTGTCGGATTGCGGCTGTCTCAAAAAGGGGTGCAGCCCGGTCAAGGATCCGGCGGCGCCGTCGAAAAGTGACGGAACGAAGCCTCCAGGTTGCTGCGACAGCGGGGCTACGGTCACGCTGTAGATTGCCCCATCTTTATCGATGACCAAAGCCCCGCCAGGTGCTTGACCGCTGGTGAAATGCGGAGATACATCGTGGTCCAGGCGCCACCGGGCAACGCCGGTGGTTGCAGTTCGAAGACCGCACCCCCATTGGTGCGGAGCAGGTTGTTCCGTACCATTCCGATCATGCTGTAGCCAGCGTCGCTCCGCTCCGACGCTGCCCCACTTCACCGGAATCGGTGCCCCACTTCGGCGGAATCCGCATATCGTTATAGGGGTGCCTGTCAAGGGGGGTTTCAAGGTGTAATCAACGGATTCTGGCGTTGACTTCAATTCAGCGGCTGGTAGGATGTCTCGGTTTAGGGTTCTTCTTGATCTTGGCTTTCGTCTTCTCTTCAACTCTGGCAGATTTCAACCATTCATGGCTTAGCACCTCTTCGGCCAGGTGAGGCGCCTTTTGTCGACGGGCCGAGATAGGAGCTTCTGAGCCGTGCTTCAAGAATTCCAATAATGACAGCTCGATTCGATCCTGCTTGCGAACTCTATCCAGGATCTCTTCAAGGATCTCTCTATCAGGTCGTGCAATTCTTTTTTCCTGTGGTTTGGTGGATATCTTTGCCAGATCCTTATAGAGATCGGGCCACCATCGGTTGAAGATGTTCAAGAGCTGACCCGTGTCGAGGTGTCGATCCCCCGAAGCCTTGTTGATGGTTTGCACGAGTTGTTGCGTATCCTTTTGGTCTGCTTTGGTCGCTTGAAACTGTGCGAGGGGGCCCTTCAGATCTGCCTTTTCCAGTTGAAATAAGTACGGGCATACAAAAGTCTTGTCGATAGTCTTGGACAGAGCGCCGGCCTCGAAATGGACCCATGGCGAGTCTAGATTTTCTGGTGTCAAGCATATGATCCCAACCTTGGCTCCCTCCAGCTCACGGGCCAAGTCCAAACTCCAGCGAGCGCCTTTCTCAATATCGCCTTCTGACATCCACGGCTCGATAGATTGGATGACGTTCGGAAGCCAAGCGTGTAGAGCTTGGGCTACCGCTCTACTGTTGGGTCCCGACCAACTAATGAAAACCTTCATTACCTATTCGCTACCTATTCGCTACCTATTCGTTACCCCTCGGTGACCTCGCCACAAAAGCCCGACCGTGAATGAGAGTATATGAGCCACAGAGGAGAATCTCGATTCATTGTGGGGCGACCGGTAGTTACATGCACTATCGTGCGCGCAACGCTGGTCACCTCGGCAATCGAGCGACGGGCTGGCTGCTAGCACCTACCGGGCGGTGGCAGCTCGCTCGCCGGGTGCTTGATGGGCCTGAAACGTTGCAACTTGAAATGCCGGCATGGAGAGTTCCTTGTACTTCCCGGTCTGTTCATCGAGCGACACGATGATGCGGCCGCTAGTCACCTCGTTGAGGCACCAGTAGAGCACCGTCAGCGCAGCGTTAAACAGCTCCTTGTACGTCTTGAAGTTTGCTAACTCCATGAGGTACTTGACGACTTTCACGTTCTGGTTCGGTAACTCTAACTGCATTCTCATTTTAAGCTCCTCGTGCATCTGTAATGATCCGGAAAGCGTCAAGGTCGTCTTTGCCTTCAGAAACGAGTCGACGCGGATTTGCCTTTCTCTCTGGCCTTTCGTAATTTCTCAACAGCTCTTCAACATTTCGAACATCTTCATCGACGTCTATCGTTATCCAGACGACGTCACTTGGAGGCGTGGCCATTGCACAGTATTCCTTAATGCGTGGTCTCTATATCTAGCACAACCACCTCCTTTCGGTCTATCCCCATCCCCAGGTGGATTCGCCCACCCAGCAAGAGGAACGAGAACTCATGATTCTGACATCATTAAATGATGATGTCAACCATATAGTTTTGATGCAGTTCCGTGGCCGTTGGGATGGAAGCCTGCTTTTGGACCACTACAGACATAGTGCTATCAGACCCCTTAGCCGTATCGGGAAGGTCGAAAATATAGTGAAATCTTAGGTTTACCTTTAAAGACACCCTCGGAGGGAGAGCCGGAGGGGTCTCCTGGGGTGGGAGGCACCACACACGGGAGGTGTGGCTGTTTTCATCCAGGCTAAGCCAAAAGCCACCACCACACGGCGTGATTCGTAAACTTGGGCAGCGCCCGCCCCCGGCTGGTGCATACCCGTTTTGGGGTCTGGTTATCCAGATCCCGGTTTTGTTGTGGGACGCCTCACAGAGAACCTCGGCCTATGCGTCCCTGAGCTCCGATCTGGGCAGATATTTCTGCGTAGTGGCGGCATCATAGTTAGCTCCACAAATGACTATACTAATGATGATATTACCATCATTGTATGATGACTATGCAAGAGCAGAATGATTAAAAATTATTAAGATTTTGCCAAGTTGATGATTTAGAAGGGGTTAAATATTTTGGCAAGCCCGTTGCTTCCATACAAAGTTCAGAACGTTCGCGGAGCGGGGAAACGGTTGTTGAGAAAGCTGGGGTTATGCATAAAGAGTCCCAGCAAAAGACCGGCATGGGTGGAAAAGGAGTTAAGCTGCTCGTCTATGCTCAAATGCCGGCATGGACAGCTCCTTGTACTTCCCGGTTTGTTCATCGAGCGACGCGATGATGCGGCCGCTGTTCACCTCTTTCAGGCACCAGTAGAGCACCGTCAGGGCAGTGTTAAACAGCTCCTCGTACGTCTTGAAATTGCCGTCCGTCATGAGCTGGTCTACAACCTTGCGGTTGTCCGGGTGAACTTCCACTTGGGTCCTCATTTTTCCGTAGCCTCCTTAAATTTAAGCCTATGTGAGCAATGCACTTATAGTAACCTTAGTCAACTACCACTTGAGAAGCAAATAGCCATCCTTAGTTAATTTCGACGCTTTGGAAGGTTAGCTGCATATTAGCAGAATATTAAATTGTTCCTACCTTTTGATTCTGCGCCGCCCACTGAGCCTCCTGTCATGAAGGTCATGAAGGCCGATCAAGAGCTCCTAAGGTGAAAGAACCCAGTTGGCCCCGTTTTATTTGTCACCCGCGCTGATGGAGCCGGTCATTTTTGCGACTTTCGTGGGGTTCAGGTGCAGAAGCCCATCCTTCAGTATCTGATTCGTGTGTTCGGAGATACTGTGCTCGGGTGGCAGGCGACAACTGCCGCTGCGAGTGTCGCCGGTTGCCGACAGGTCCGCGCCTCCACGAAATCTGCAAAAAGTGTCGGAATTTGTCGGATTGGGCTTGGTTGGGCTGGGGGATAGGTTGTCAAAGATCCGGTGGGCGGCACGCGAATGCCTGCCCCACGAATTCCATGATCGCGCGCGGGGGGTGGCGGGATTGCTATCGGGATGCGTTGGACGTGCTGGCTCAGAGACTTAGGGGAATTTGAATCGGTGTGATCCGGGCCGGCTAGCCTTCCAAGCTGTCTAACTCCGCGAACAATTCCCCAAAATCCACGCGCCCGACCAGCGCGGTTTCGGCGATCAGATCCGGGCAAACGCGGATGCCGTCCTGATCGGCCATGTGTACTGTGCGCTTGTACGGATTGGGCATCCAGATGTGCGGGACACCTGCTTTCAAGTACTCGGCCACTTTGCCCAGGACATCGGCGAAGGAGTCATCCGGAGATACAATTTCGATCACCAAGTGCGGCGGGCGAGTCAGCACGGGCTCGGGAGCATAGGGCCGGGCGACCACGCAGACATCGGGGATGCGGTAGCGCCGTGGATTCGCGGAGATCTGCATGCGTTCTTCGGTAAAGGTCAGAAACCGGCCTTGAGCCCTACCGCGGAGCAGGGAAGCCAAGGCACTTTGCAGCAAGCTGTGGCTCCATTCACCCACGTGGCGCTCCACCAGTTGACCGTCCACGTATTCCATGTCGGGCTCGTATGTGGTGCGGAGATATTCCTCGACCGGGACGATGGTGATGGTGGCCATGCCAGTTTGAGTTTATCATGCGTGAGACGAGCGGATAAGCGGGTGCGCTGGGTGTTGGTGCGAGTTACCAGATGGCCTGCACTGGGTACTGGCGGACGGCGGCGTCGGAGGTGACCAGCGGGATCTGCTCGGCAATGGCTTGGGCGATGAGCAAGCGGTCGGCTGGATCGCGGTGGAGCCAAGGCAGTGTCCAGAGCCGTTCCACATGCGGCTGCCTGAGTGGGAGCACCAGGAATCCCAGTCTTCGGTACTCGCGAGAAATTTCCAACTGGTGATTGGTTGGGATTGACCATGCCAGGAACGGAAGAAGGAACAGGAAGGGAATAGGCGTCATCATCCGCCGCAGGCGCGGGTTTGATGTGCGA
>Ga0073928_10001048_pt1 | contig 55878 bp, 45 predicted proteins | sample PaiPotPPA55metaG_FD_76969 | JGI IMG/M metagenome (GOLD analysis project Ga0073928, IMG submission 76969) | Iron sulfur acid spring bacterial and archeal communities from Banff, Canada, to study Microbial Dark Matter (Phase II) - Paint Pots PPA... ... | reverse complement strand
GAGTCATGCAGTTCAATGAAGTTCGGGGCGGCGGCAGCTATCTCTCGCAGAACGACCTGCGGCTGCATTTCGGCCTGGGTGCGGCCGACAAGATGGACACGGTGGAAGTTTCCTGGCCGAGCGGCCAGAACGAACTGCTGCGCGATGTCGACGCCGAGTTTATCTACACGATCACGGAGGGTAAGGGGATCACTGCTCGCGTCCCGCTGCCTCCGCCGCTCAAGCCGGACCCTTCCGCCTCCGCAGCGACCGAGAACCGTTGATTTCCCTCCAACTGTAGCTTGAGTTGCTAGCCGCCGTTGAGGTGATCAGGCTAGAATGGACCATCCCGAATATGTTGAGGTCTGTCTCGGTTCTTGGCGTCCTGCTCCTGATCATTTTAGTGGCGCCTCGCGATTTCCTAATATCCGCAGAGTCGGCGTCGAGTAAGAGCGGCGAAGTCAGTACTGCAACTGAAATTCGGCTGATCGATCCCGGTTGGTGGCCGACCAAGGGAACTCCCGCGCGCGATCAATATGTAGGCTCGGAGACTTGCGCACGCTGCCATCAGCATATAGTTGAGACGCAGAAGACTACGCCTATGGCCCATGCAGTGAAACCGGCGACGGCAGATGCGTTCACAAATATTCCGCATGCAATGCACTTTCGCACCGGGTCCTACGATTATTTGCTCTCTCAAACGGTGACCGGGGCAGAGTATTCGACCACCAACGGCCAGCACTCCACCTCAGAGGCCGTGAGCTGGGTATTCGGGGACCGACAGTTCGGCGATACTTTTCTTTATCAGCAGAACGGAATCTATTTTGAGAGCCGGGTGAGCTACTACAGGACTCTAAACGGATTGGACTTGACAACCGGAAGGACTCGGTTTGCGCCTACGCGCATCGAGACTGCGCTCGGCCGGCGCATGTCCCCGGACGAACCACCGTTGTGCTTTGGATGCCATTCCACGGCCTCAAGCACGGATGGTCAATTTCATCCCGACCGATTGATTCCGGGCGTGACCTGTGAAGCATGCCATGGCCCGGGAGCGCAGCACGTGGCGCAGATGAGCCTGGAACATGATGCGAGGACTCCGACGTTCATTCTCAATCCTGCGCGCCTCAGTCCGGCTGACTCGGTGGATTTCTGTGGGGCCTGTCACCGTACTTCTGCCGATGTCAGCCTCAGCTTCATAACGGGGATCTTTAACCTGCGGTTTCCTGCCTACCGTTTAGAGCAAAGTCGCTGCTGGGGAAATGGCGATGCGCGACTCACCTGCATAGCCTGCCACGACACCCACAAACCCCGAGTGCAAGATGCTGCCTTCTACGACAAAGTGTGCGTGGGATGCCATTCGCCAGCGAGCGCCGGCTTGAAAGACCGAGGTCATGCGATCGGCATCTGCAAGGTTGCAAACCACGATTGTGTGAGTTGCCATATGCCGAAATATACGATTCCTTCCATGCATACCGACTTCACGGACCACAAAATAGCAGTGCACGGAGACCAGTTCACCGAATGAGTAATCCAAGCACAAGCATTCTGAGAGCGGCGCGTATTGTAGGCCTGAACCTGGCCTGGATGTATCCGCTTTTCGTTTGCGGATTTGGGCTGCCAGATACATCGGTGAACGCGCAAGAGAAGGCGGCGCAGCCAAGGTTTAAGAACCTGCAAGTCTTGAAGGACGTTCCTCCGGACCAGCTGATTCCGGCGATGCAGTTCATAACGGCAGCGTTGGGCGTCGAGTGCGAGTTCTGCCATGTTCGCGATGCCTTCGATAAGGACGACAAACAGTCGAAGCAAACCGCCCGCCGCATGATCCAGATGATGTTCGCCATTAATTCGAACCAATTTCAGGGTGAACGAGCTGTTACTTGTTACACGTGCCACCGCGGTTCCGCTAAGCCCGTGAGTATACCTATGGTCGACAGCAAAGCGCCGTATGTTTCCGAGGCTCGATTGGCAGCGGACCCAGCGGCTGAGAGTCGCGCCGATCTGCCATCGGCGTCCGATGTGATCGAAAAGTACATACAAGCAGTTGGAGGCGTCGCCGCGGTCCAGAGTGTGGCGAGCCGCGTCGAAAGCGGAACGGTTACGTTCGGCGTCGGGCCTGGCTTTCCGGTTGATATTCTCTCCAAATCACCGTCCCAACAGGCCATGATTGTGCATTTGCCCGCGGGAGATAGCTCCACGGTATTGGATAGTCAGAACGGATGGTTCAAGTCCCCGGTAGGCCCTGTTCACGAGATGCCTCAGGCGGACATCGAAGGCGCGAAGCTGGACGCCGATTTGCAATTCCCAATCAATGTGAAGAAGAACTTCCAGGAGTTGAAAGTCATAAGGACAGAAAAAGTTGGTGAGCACGACGCGATCCTGTTATTTGCCACGAACTCGTCTGGCCCGCCCCTGGAGTTGTATTTCGACCGGCAGACCGGGCTGTTGCTCCGGCAGTTGCGGTTTGGCACGTCGCCCCTCGGTCTTAATCCCACCCAGATCGACTACGGTGATTACAAAACATTCGATGGCGTACAAGTTCCTCTGAACTTGGTTATTACCCGGCCTAATCGAACGCTGGACATTCATTTGCTGCAAGTTATGCAGAATGTCCCCTTAGATGACGCGAAGTTTGCGCGTCCGTAGGCTCGGGCGCGTGGCCCACTCAACTGTGGGGATGTTCACACGTCACGCCAGCAAGCCCTTAACCCATCCCGCAATCATGTTAAGACAGTCACTTCCCCGCCGTAACCCGGTCCGCAATTTTGTCGTACTCGACCTTGGACATGATTCGCCGCTTCACTAATTCACTGGGGTCCTGATAGGGACGCCCAGCAATTACCCGGCTTGCCTCCGCCGAAGTGATCCCCGGAAGGCTTAGCAACTGCTCTTTTGTAGCCGTGTTCAAATCGAGCGGCTTGTCGCGGCTCCAGCCCTCGCGTATTCCTGCCGCCACGGCTCTTGCATCTCTCTTCACTTCGGCCGTTGCTTGTGCGGTTTTCTCCTTAAGTTCCTGCGGATCCTGCGGGCGTGTGCATCCCGCGAATGCAACCAACAGAAAAAGTGTGGAGAGGTGGTGATATCTGAGCAAGCCCATTTTGTCAGCCTCTTCTGCTGTCTTCGATAATATCGCAGCCCTGTTTAGGCGCCTCTCTTCTCGGGGCTAAACATTGATAGGGACTGAGTGCTTCTCATGAATTCGGCATATTCGCAGCTACTTTTGTTCTTTCTTTTCACTTTCCTTCTTCGTTTTTTTCAAAGCCGAGTTCTCCTTGACAGCCGTGAGTCGCACGAACGCAGCCGCGGCAGTGTACTTTACCGCGTTTTTTTCATCGGACAAGTACATCTGCACTGTGTCGAGCACCGATGGGTCTCGCCGCCCAGCGAGAGCTTCCAGCGCTGCTGCGCGTACCAGCCAGCTTTTGTCGCCGGCGGCATTGGCCAACGCTTGCGTCGCAGCCGGATCGGGATCGTTGGCTAATACTTTCGCCGCAGCCGCGCGAACCGGGGACGAGTCGTCCTTTCTGACTACCTTAAACGCTTCCCATCCGATACCGGCGAAGGGAATGAAGCCAACCCCTTGCTCAAAGCCGAGTTGCGCCATCTTTTTTGGATCCTTCAGAATGGCGGTTTGAGAAGCAATCAGGCCTTTTCCAGATTTCCGATCGCCGGTCAAGACTTCGTAATATACGGCGTAGGCGGAATCGTCATGCATCAAGTCAAGAGCGTGGGCCGCTGCCAGCGCAACCGAGGGATCCGGGTCGTCCAACCCATCTCTTAGCTTAGGGATGCTCGACCTCGACTTCATATCTCCCAAAGCTGCGGCGGCCGCGGATCTAACCTCCGGCTTGTCATCCACCAGACCCTTTTCCGCCAGCTTCCGGGCTCTCTTGTCGTTGGGGATCAAACCCAGGACGCGGATTGCTGTGGCGCGATCGCCAGTGCTGTGTCCGCTGCACCCGGTATTGAGGATTTGCCAAGCCTCCTCCACAGTGTGCAGGGCTTTCGACGCTGCTGTCGTCGACTGGCCCGCCCCTGCCTGCGAGGGCGTCGCAGGTTGCTGCGCTGGCTCATGCGGTGACGACGAAGCTGGATTCGTCGGTTTTTCGTGCGCCGGCGCATTTGTTTGTGGCGAAGAAGCCGGCGTTGCGGGCGGTTGAGAAAGCAATAAATTCGGTGCAATCAATACAAGGACGAAGAGTTTGGCTAAGGTAGTGTGCATGAATACCCCTTCGATTCGCCAGACGCGATCACGTTCACGCCTTTTGGACCAGGTTTCTTGGATTCGCGCCAGCCTATTCTCGTTTTCCGAAAACCTGCGGAACTTATCGCCGATGGCGTTCAGGAGGCAGATGAGGGCGAGAATGCGGCCTTTTTGGGAGAATCGAATCGCTTAAAGCGGCAAACATATCGCTCGTGCGAAGATAGAATCCGGACGCCGAACGATCGCGGAGCCCATGGGGACGACAACTCTTCGCAGGGTATTTCAAGCATTTCAGTATCGGGATTTCCGCCTGATGTGGTTCGGCGCCTGCACCTCCAGCGTCGGCACCTGGATGCAAATCGTTGCCCAAGGCTGGCTGATCTATCGCTTGAGCCACTCACCTTTCCTGCTCGCGTTAGACCAGTTTCTTGGCGGCATTCCCATCTTCCTGTTCTCGTTGATCGGCGGCGTCTTGGCCGACCGTGCGGAGCGCCGGAAGATCCTTCTCGGCTCGCAGTACGTGCAGATGGCCGGCGCTACCATCCTCACCGTACTGGTGGCGACCGGATACGTACACGTCTGGCACATGCTCTGTCTTTCGTTCATTTCTGGCTTGGCCCAGGCCTTTGGCGGGCCGGCGTACCAGGCCCTGATTCCTACTCTGGTCAAGCGAGAAGATATGCCGAATGCCATTGCGCTGAATTCAATCCAGTTCAACATGGCGGTAACGATTGGGCCGGCTCTCGCCGGAGAGGCATTGGCGAAGTTGGGCGAGCAGTGGTGTTTCGGCCTGAATGCGCTTTCTTTCCTGGCGCCGATCATTTCTCTATCCATGATCACCGCCCGATACCTGCCGGAGAAAACCACGGAATCCATTTTCGGCAGTCTGAAAGAAGGCATCGTGTTCGTTCGCAAGCAGGGATCGATGGAGGCGCTTATCGTGCTGGCGTTCTGCATGACCGCCTTAAGCATGCCGATGCGCACCTATATTCCGGTTTTCGTCAAAGACGTCTTTCACCGTGGTCCGGAAACCTACGGTAACTTGCTCTCGCTGATGGGGATTGGCTCCATCTGCGGTTCGCTGATTGTGGCTGGGATGGGCAATGCGAGCCACAAGGGACGCATTGCTCTCGCCGGGCTTAGTAGCCTGGGCGCAGGGATCTCAGTTTTTTCTTACTCCCGATCTTTGCCGCTGAGCTATGCCATGTTGGGGCTGGTAGGCGCATCCATGATGGCTGTCTTTGCCACGGTGACGTCCCTGGTGCAGATGACGGCGACCAACCAAATGCGCGGACGCGTGATGAGCGTTTATAACTGTGCGTTCCGCGGAGGCATGCCCATGGGCAACTTGCTGTCAGGATGGCTGGTTCCGGTTTTCACGGCACCCATTGTGCTGGGGCTAAACGGATTGGCCCTGATTCTGATGGCCTTGTATTTTCTGCTGGTGCAGCGGCGAGTGGCCGCGCTTTGAAATGACGTGCCGAATCGAAACAGTTGCTTTCGATCATAATTCATTGAAGACTTTCTGCTTCCCGGTAACTCCCGGCAAAAGAGTGCCAATTCAGATTCCCGACTTGAAGATAGGACGTGAGCGGTAGGATAAAGCTGTCGCCGGAGGAACTTTGGCCGGCGCTGATTCCAGGTCGCGCCGCGTACCCGCTAGGAACTCGACTCCATATAGATAAATCGCCCGATGACGGACTATGCCCTTGCGTGAAAACAGATTTCCGGAAGGCTCAGTCGTAAATTCAATGGTCAGTTCGGCACCGGATTGCAGGTCTGCGGCCGCGAAAAAGTAAATGCCGCCTGCACTCATCCGAATGCAGCGCGCGTCGACGACAGCGGAATCGGTCACCACGCGGACGGGTAAATCGAAGGAGTATCGCTTCCACCTGCGCCGTTCCGCTCTTTTCCAACCGATCAGTTGCACAACTTACCCTTGGCTGAGTCTCCGGATTCTTTGCTCCGCTTAACCCAACTTAGGGCAAAACCGTCAGTCTACGCACATTACGCTGGTACACAGCACGCTCTTGCTCTATCGATTGGCAACGAGATCCGGCCGGGTCGTTGAGGCTGTGGGTGCGATTGAGTTGTACAGAATATGCCCGAACACCGCGACCAGTGGCCGCGCTCCCCTTCGGGGTGCCAAAGGTACTCGGCTGAACCCAATCACGGTCGAAGCAACTACACAAAGCACCGACGTAACGGGCTACTTGCTCAATGCAGGTCTCCACAGGATGACCCGATCCACTTACCCGAAAAAGTGGAACTCATATTCATCGAGTGATCGCCGCCGGCCGCTAACAGGTGCATGGAGCCTTTGACATTCTCTGGATTCAGCGCGTCGATGTGGAGCGTTCCATTGCTCTTCACGCCCTGGTTTTCGCACACGACCCGCACCTCTACTTGGCTGCTGGTAGAAGTAACGACGGTTTCAGTGCATGTTGTTCGATCCTCGCTGAAGGTTTCCCCTCGGTCGAGCTTTTCCCTGGTCAGGCAGTTTCTGTGGGTTGTAGTCCTTGCCTTGCTAGCGGAGTTGGCCTTCATTCTCTCTTCCATCCTGGCACGTTGTTCGGGAGTGAGTCTTGCGAGAAGGTCGGCGGGGATGGGCATTTGTCCGTTCGTGGTTACAGTCGTGGTCACTTCCCAAAGACCAACTTTCACGTTTAGTGGCTGAACTTTGTTCGCGGCCCAAACCGCAAGCGAACCGGCTAAAACCAGCACAATTACGATAGTTCGCATTGAATCCTCCTTTGGAATCTCTGGCCTGATTTCTTTGTCACGGGTTCAATCCCAGCAAACGGTGCGTCACGGGCTGTGTACCAACCGGACCAATCACCCACACCCTGGCTGCATATTCTGAAAAGCTCAAGCTAAAGTTGAAGGACGGCGGCAAGCTTGACATGCAAAAGTCGTTCTCCCAGCCAACCGTGAAACTTCTTGGCCCCCAGGCTACGTCCCAGCGACCCAAGGACTGAGCGGTGGTGACAGTTCCAGGACAGGATGCGGCGTAGGTGTGGAGTTGAACACTCTCTACGGCCCATCCGGGATTCAAGCGACTGAAATCGTAGGTGTCTCTTCCCGCACCGAAATTGTGGGAGTCCACCCGGACCACGAATGCCGAGGTTTCCCCCGCATCGCGGGGAGCTTCGCTCCCGATGGCGGGAGGCGAAACATACTCCAGTTGTTTTATAGAGCGGAGACCCGCGTTGGTGGCGTGCAATTTCACCCACGCTGAAGGAATAACGTTCAGTAGCTGCGCCTCTCCGCGAACCGCGACAAACAGGCACCCGGGAAGCTCCATGCGCTGTCCTCTACCGGGATAGATCACGAGCGTTACCGGATAATCTGGAATTCCTGAGAGCTTCGGATCAAGATAGGCATCAATTTTGTTGTCCGTCCACGCAGCAACAGAGTCGTCGATTTGCAGGATGATGGGTAACGCTGACTGCCCCAAGACAGTAGGATGAGGTTCGAGCTGCAGCTGGCCCCGCACATTTCCAAAGAAGCAACCTTCAATTCTGTACAAATTGTTCTGCGTTAACGGAGTGAAAACCACGCCGTTGCTTTTGCCATTCACTGAGCGAATCATCGGGGCACGGCAGAGGGGGACCGAAGCGAGTTCTTTTGGATTCCGCGACCGCGAGGCGGCAGACTGAGCCAACAGACCGGGATTCGGATTTTTTCCTGGCCTTGAGGAATCGCCCATCGCATAGGTTGTCAGTTCCGCAGTGCCCTCTGTCGCACCGGGAGTTGAAATCAGAGGATTTGGTCTTTCCAGATTGGCGCGCTGTTTTTGCAGCTTGCTGAGGATGACGGGATCCAGGCCACCCTGCGAAATTCCAGGATTCTTCACTCTTGGACTCAGTCGAACCCTGGCATTGGCAAGGGCTTGGGCACGAAGTTTTTTATACTCGTCCACTGGTAGTTCCCGTCGCTCGCCGTTAGACGGGAGCGCTTGGGGAGGGGTTGATTCCTCCGCGGCACGGTGTCCTGCTGCGGGGCGTGCACCCAGCACCGATTGACTGGCAACGCTGGGCGATGAAAATCTGGTCAGGAGAAGAACGCAGACATAGGCCATGCTCCTACGCATGCTTGTCCTCCGCCGCAGAGCTCTCGATGTGGAACGAACTCGTCATCAGATATCGGTTAGGGTCCGCAGGTTTCGTTGCCGCACATTTGCACATTCTGAATACATTGCGGCTGCGCCTTGCCGGAGTAGGGATCGGTGCACCGCGGTCCTCGCACCCAGACATTCAGTGCGTAGTACGACCCGGTATGGTCGGCGTATATCGCTGCAGGAATGCCAAGTATCGGGTGCGGCATGAACCCGGAGCATGACGTGTCTGACCAAAAGACTTTAATGTTGTCGCCCGACCACTCGGGAAAGGCATTTCCGAAACTTTGCTTGTAAGTCACTATCCAAGGGCAAGAGTCTTCGTCATAACTGCTGAACTGCATGGAATCGGTGGTCCATCCTGATGCCAGTTGGCTGAAATCGTAATAGTCGCTTCCAGGTGAGAACTTATGGTCGAAGTAACGCGATACAAAAGCCGAATCGCCAGTGGCTTGAGGGACATTCGCAGGCGAACTGTAGCTAACAGGGACCGTCTGCGGGTAGAAGTGATTGGGTAGAGTAACACTCACCGGCTGCAGCTTCGCCCACGAGGAAGGAATCGAAGACAGCAGAACAGCCGGATCGGAGCGCGCCGCCATGAACTTGAAACCAGGGGCCTTCATCTGCGCTGCGCCAGCGGGTGCTATCACCAGCGAAACATTGTCCTGATCAAGTTCGCCACTTATGTTGGGATCAACCCGGGCATCAATCTCGTTGTCTGTCCAATATTGGATTTGCAGGTTGATCTGCTGGGCCCTGAACTTGCCAATCAGATACGCCTGTCCGGACTGGCTTCCAAAGAGACATCCAGTAATGATGTAGGAGTTGTAGTCCTGTATGGGTGTGAAGAGGACGCCCTTCGGGTGGCTGTTCACAGCTCGGACTCCCGGACCCATGCACATCGTGAGCGGGTGCGGAGCCAGCCATCTCGGATCGGTTTGGTGGGTTATGCCGGTGGGGGCAGGCGTGGGTTGAGTGCGGTAGTTTCCGCTGCCCTTAAGCGCTTGGCCAGGAGCTATGTTCGTTTGCACCTTCGGTACCATCTGGCCGCCTACGGTAGTGGGCTCTAGCTTAGAGCTGGGAGAGGCAGGCTGAGGCTGCGCAAGGAGGACAGGGTGGGCGGGCGCCAGCATTACCGCACCACTTCCGGATTGGCCAGAACTCGATTGGGTTTTCTCGACCCCGATGGCCGCAGTATGAGCGCTCACGGCAGCGAGTCGCTGTTGTCGAAGAGCCTCTACTAGAGAGGGCCTTACGCCTTTGTCTCCAGCATTCGGATTCTTGATTCTTGCAGCGGCCCGGCCTTTGCTGCTCGCCAATTTCTCCGCAACCGCTTTGCGGAACTTCTCAGGAGAGACCTCAGGCAATCGTGTCCCGGGAGGCATCTGTCGCGGGGAAACTGGCACGGGCTGTTGGGCGGCAAGGCACAGAGGTGCCGCCAAGATGCAGCAAGCGGCCATCAGCGACATCATTTTGCGGACGGACATAATCCATTCTCCTTCACTACTTTAAAAAGGACTGACTCCCCGAGGGCCATTGATCGTGACATCAAGCGCGTAAGCGGATATGCCGTTGTTACCGCAACTCTGCTCCTGCCAGGAGACCGTGAACTGATCTTGCACACCTGGCGCCGTGTTCCAGCTTCCGTTGGTAGAGAAGTTCGATCCCGCGGGGCAAAGCCCGGGCGACAGGCTCGCAGTGAATAGCTGAATATGCGACACCTGAAATCCGTTCGTGAGGTTTAGGAGTGAAGGCGCCAGATCGAGGGCGTCCTGTCGGCCTGGAAAACCGGCGGCGTTGTCGTCGCGGACCACCGCGAACGTATGCCCGGGAAGGACAAGGGAGGCCGCCGACGGGCTCAGCAGATTGGCCTGTACCGCATGTCCCTCGAGATCGCTGGCTGCCGCTGGCGTAAACCACGATAAGGTGAAGTTTGCGATTGTGCTCGGTTGTTTAGAGTTCAGCGAACCAGAAGTGGCCGGAAGGGGGAGCGAGGACAACGTCTGGTCCGCGCGTGCCGCCCAGAAACCAAACCCACCAACCGACTGAAGTTGCTGCTTTCCGCCGGCAGGAATCACAAGAACGGTTGCATCCCAATAATCGTCGTAAAAACCACTGACGTTCGGATCAACTACAACTTGGATTTCTGTATCCGTCCACGGCTGGTTCTGGTGTGGGTCTGCGCCCACCACAGGCAGGAGCCCAATCCAATCAGGATGGATGCCCGAGTAGTGCACGGGGGAGGATCTGGATGAAAGCGGGTTCTGATATTTAACCCCGGTTAAGTACGCCTCTCCCTGCTGGTTTCCAAAACCACAACCGTGAATTACATACTTTTTGCCCGGCTCCAAAAAAATTATTGCCGTTGTGGTGCCGGTCACTCCGTTCACATCGCTGACTCCGGCATGCATACAGGGCAAGGGACGCGGAGCCACGCCGAGCTTCGCCGCAGTTGAACCAGAAACGCCCGGCCTGACCTGTGTTGGCTGCGTTACGCCGATTGGAGATCTGGACACTCCTGTGGCGGATTCCGTTTGTTCCGGCCCGGGGACGCTTGGCGAGGATGCGGGAAGTAGAGTCGTTGTCGTCGGCGACAAGAGCTGCCCTGCACTGCCGACCGTAGGGGACGCAGCGGGGCTTCCGCGCTGAGCGCCTCCGCGCTGTCGCTTTGCTGCAGCTATCACGGCTGCGGTTGGGCGCTCTTGTATGGGCAATGAGATACGCGGCCCTGGAGTAATGTTTGCTGCGAGCCGGTGAATCAGTTCCGGGTTCAAGCTCCAGCGAAAGCTGGACGCTTCCCGAGCGTCTTGTTGTGTTCGCGAGCCTTTCAGCACTTGAGAAAAGCTGGGAATTGCCAGGGCCGCGAGAAGCATCCCGGCGATAACATTCAAATCACGCTGCCTCATGCTCTCCCTCCAAAAAGATCGCTTCTAACAGGTGGCAGAATCCACCACCCGCAGGACAGGGTCAAAGGAACTACTCCTTATTCCTCCCTGACCTGATAACGCATTCTGTTTGAGCGCGTTACGAGATTTGCTGACGCGTCAAAATTGCCGTGTTATGATTCCAGCCACATTGCACGTCCCCCGGCCATGGAACCGGCAGTTTCTTCGGCGCAAGCTTTCAAGTTTGGATTATTTGAGGCGGACGTTGCCCGCAACACGCTGACCCGCAGTGGTGTGCGTGTCAAGATTCAAGACCAGCCCTTTCGCGTACTTTTATTATTGCTGGAGCGCCCCGGCGAAATCATCACCCGTGAGGAACTGCGGCAGAAGCTCTGGCCAGAGGGCACATATGTTGATTTCGATGGAAGCCTCAACGTAATTCTAAAAAAGCTGCGCGCCGCGATCGACGACGATTCTGATAATCCACGGTTTGTTGAAACAGTGCCTCGGCGCGGCTACCGCTTCATCGCTCCGGTCTCGGTGACTGGCGTAAAGGCTCAGCCCATTGCTCCGAGCAACGCCGCTGTGCAGAGTCCGGCCGGAGCCGAGAAGGCCGTCCTTCCGCCGAGCGTGCCAGCAAAACAGCGGCCACTTCACCTTATATATATGTCTTCTACCCTGGTGCTGTTGGTTGGGTTTGGGGTGGGATGGCTTGCGTGGCAACGCAAGCACCCTACCGGAATGGCGCTTGATCGTTCTTCACAGGTAACCGCTCCGGTTCCGCTTCGCAAATCTGTCGCCGTGCTCGGTTTTCACAACGTCTCTGGCCAAGCCAATGACGCCTGGTTGGCCACGGCATTTTCCGAAATGTTGAGCACAGAGCTGGCCGGAGGCGAGAAGCTACGGCTGGTTTCTGGGGAAGATGTGGCCAACCTGCGGCTGTCATCGCCGTGGTCACAAATCGACACGCTGGATCAGGAAACTACAGGACGCATTGGCACTGCTCTGACCAGTGACTTGCTAGTGCTGGGTTCATACACGACAATCGGCCGACCCGAGCGGGGACAAATGCGGCTCGATGTCCGCCTGCAGGATGCCAGAACCGGCGAAATCCTCACAGAGATCGCAGAGATTGGCAGCAGCGAGGATTTGTTTCACATTGTTTCTCGTATTGGCGGCAAGCTTCGGGACCGCCTCGGAGTTCCGCGGCTTGACGATCCTGACGAGACCAGCGTGCTTGCCTCGTTGCCCGCGAATCCGGAGGCTGCCAGGTTTTACTCGCTGGGGCTAGTCAAGTTGCGCGAGTACGACTATCTCGCGGCCCGCGGTCTGTTCGAACAGGCGACCAAGGCGGACCCGAAGTTTCCGTTAGCATTTTCCATGCTTTCTCGCGCCGACATTTGGCTTGGACATGACGATCAAGCCAAAGCGGAAGCGAAACGTGGTCTTGATCTGGCGGGCAGACTGTCTCGCGTTCAAAGAATGGAAATCGAAGCTAGCTATTATCATGCCAACTCAGACCGGGCTAAAGCAGCTGACATTTATCGCGCCTTATTCAACCTGTTTCCTGACAGTCTTGACTATGGGCTGCTGTTAGCAAAGTTGGAACTCGAGTCTTACCATCCGGACGAAGCCCTGGAAACCATACATCAGCTTCGCCAGCTTCCCCCTCCCGCCAGGGACGATCCAGGTATTGACTTGCGCGAAGGCGGGATTCTTGTTCCCCGAGATCCGGCGGCAACCGATCGGTTATGGCACAGTGCAGCTGCGAAAGCCGCCGCGCAAGGGAAAAAGCTCGTCTATGCAAGGGCCGAGGAGAGCCTCTGTTACACCAACCGCCAACATCTGCAATCTCCACCCGAATGCCGAGAAGCCTATGAAATCTACCTGGCTGCCGGCAATCGGATGGAGGCAGGCTCATGCTTGCAGCTTATGGCGGAAGCAAATCGCCTGACCGGTCACGGCCAGGAGGCCATCCCCCTTTATGAGCAGGCTCTGCGCACGTCCAAAGAGGCGGGAAGTCGCGAGATGATCGGGGTTACGCTCAACAATCTTTCTCTCGTGCTGGAGAATGAGGGCCAATGGGGCCGTGCCGAGCAGACCTATCGTGAGGCCAAACAGGATTTTGAAGCCATGAACGATTGGGCCAACACCAGCGAGGCTATCGCCAATATCGCCGACCTTGAAGTGCTGCGCGGCCACTTGCGGATAGCTGCGGACATGTACCCTAAAGCTTGGGAATTGGCCGTTTCGAGCGGCCGGGGACGCCCTGAATCTGCTCATTTCGAATACGCTTCTCTGTTGCTCATGCAGGGAGATCCCAGGCGAGCGCGCCTCGAAGTGGAACCGCAAGTCGCTTCGCTGCGGGCATATGGTGGAGATCCCTGGCAACTGGCGACTGCGCTCTCGGTGCTCGGCGATGTTCAGAAAGCGGAGGCGAGCTTGGACGCTGCGCGCGAGAATTACCAGCAAGCCCTGGAAATTCTTAGGAAGGCGAATTCTTCAGTCGCGAAGGCACAAATCTCGCTCGCCGAGTTATCGATTGCTGAAGGGCACCCCGATGCGGCCGAGCCACTCCTGCGCCAGGCCATTGCGGAGTTCGAGAAGGACAAAAGCGCGGGAGATGAGGTTGACGGTTATGCTTCGCTCGGTCGCGCACTGCTAGGGCAAGGAAAGGTAGCGGATGCGCGAGATGCCATTGCTCACGCTTTCAAGCTGGCAGACCTTCACGACTTCCCGGTACTGAATTTGCCGTTACAGCTTCTTCAAGCGCGTGTGACCGCTGCAGCGGCCAAGCCTGGGATTGCGGGACGACATGATCTGATGGCCGCCTCGCAAACGATACGCGCGGTCAGCCAGAAGTCACAACAATTAGGGCTGTACAACATTCACTATGAAGCTCGCCTTGCCCAGGGAGAAATCGAAATGATCCTGAACCATGCATCGGGCCGTGTTCAGCTCGCGTCACTGGTCAGCGAAACCCGTGACCGTGGTCTCGAATTGTTCGCTCGTCGCGCCCAGCAGTCCATCGCTTCTGCCGGCCCGGTGGTTCCTGCCAGCAAGGCAGCGCAATGAACCGTGAGCCTCGGAAGCTTGCTTAGCCGACTTCGCCCCTTCTCTGCCCGACTCCGCCATCAAATTGCGAACATTCCCGTTGGTCAGCTTTCAATCCAAGTTATTCAGCCCCGAAGAGTTAGCAGGTCACTTCCATATCACAACGAGTTCCTTTGACCCAGACGGCGTTCCACGTTATTCAAGCCACAGTTTCTGAGGAGGACCGAATGCGCGGACACTTGGTTCGGATTGTTTCAGTGATTTTGCTCTGCAGCCCGATCGGTTCGGCTCAACAGTCCATTCCTACGACGACAAGGGCGCCGCAAGTGACCGCACCCGCACCGCAGAGGCAACAGCCGCCGGCCGGGCAACAAACCCCGGCTTCAAGGGCCACGCCATCCCCGGTGAGGGTCGCTTCGAACCCGGGCACCATCGTTGGATACGTATATTGGGACACCAAGGCAGTGCAGCATAATCCGCCCCTGAGCTGCAATGGATTGACGGTCACCTTGAGCGTCGGAATTCCTCCGAGTGGGCCCACACCGACATTTGAGCAATTCAAGCCGCTCGGAACCTACAACAGCTTCACCTATCTGAACAACGGCAGCACACTCGCAGTCTGCGCATACGCCGTAAAGCAGGTGCCGGTGGGACAAGATCTGCAAGTTCAAATCACTGCCACTCCGTCCGTGTTCTCATCTGCGGTAGCCCCGGTCACCCCACCCACAGCCAACAATCCGAACGGTCCGGTCAAAATTATCGGTGGGCAGTGCAACAACCTTCCGCCAGCAGTTCCATCGCCGTCCGTTCTGGGTTCGCATTGGTGGACGTGCGGAGACTACGCATACAACGTGAATTTTGTTCTGCAAGCTCCCGGTTCCGTGCAGCTGATGAGCTCTGGCAGCGGCTCGACTATTCTCGGACAGCAGTCGCTTCCGGGGACACAGCAGCCAGCGCCCCGCACTATACCTTCCGGGACCCCGGGGCAAGTTCAGTCGGCTAGATCAGACCAGAAACCACCCCTGACCAACGCCGATGTGGTCAAGATGGTGAAGGCTGGCGTCCCAGAGGCGGCCATCGTTTCTTCGATTCAATCGAGTCCGGCCAAATTCGATCGTTCGCCCGACGCGCTGCTGGCTCTCCACCGAGCGGGAGTAAGTCAGAAAATCCTGGAAGTAATGATGGCGGACGGAAGCGCAAAGCGAGGCGTGGCATCACTCAAAATCAAGCTCGGTCCGGCGAAGACCAGCGTGATCGTGAAGAATCCGCGCGTCGCCCAGGCTGATGTTGCAATCATCGCCGTCTTAGAAAAACAAAGGCACGCCGCGGAGGTCGAAGCTTCGCAGATGATCCGGACTGGAGTTCATCCCGCGGGATTGCAGACGGTCGCATCGCAGCCGATGTCTGCGTCAGGTCGAACGGCCAGCGCGGCTCCCGCAACGATGCAGAGCGCCCCGACCCCGGGAAACATCCCTCCCGGCACCGCTTCCGATGTTCAGGGAAATTCTATCGCGTCGTTGACACACGCGTCCCAAGTTCAGACTATAGCCTTGCCCTGCGCTCAAGACTCGACCATGAGAATTTTCAACGTGAGCGGGGAATTCTATCCTGCCACTTTTACTCCAGACGCGAAATACAACTTCTACACGATCACTGGTTGTTCCTTCGGCGATCCGGGACCCAACTCCAAGGTCTATATCTACTACCAAGACACGTTTCATCAGGAATTTCAGATTCAGGAATGGAATGAGAACGGGATAAAGCTCAACCTCGATCCGTCTCTTAGCGGCCTGTTGGATCACGACAATCTCACGCTGGTGGTTCAGCGTGCCGACGGCAAACAAGCCACTAAGAGCGGTTTTAAGTTCTATGCGGCACGCGCCACGACACGACTTACCCGAATACCGAGTACCTCTTTCTCGCTGAACCATTTCACTCTAAGTCAGACTTCAAACCTTTCACCGCCGCTGTACACATCTCCCTCGTTCGCCTCGGTGGCTCCAGGAATCGGCGGCTGGACCGCCGAAGTTGAGTGGACGACGTCAGATGACTTCGCTTCGACGATGGACCCGGGCGAGGACATCTATCAGTTCAAGCAACTTCAGCCAGGTTTCTCGGTAGATAGTGCGCAAATGACCTGGGTCAACGTGGACTGTGGTGACTATCAGTTCGTCAACCTCGGCGGAAACTTCGGTTTGCAATGGGTCGGAGACGACCTACACGCAACCTGGCAAGCACAGTACTGCAAACCCGTTGGCTGCGGAGGCGCTTTTCAAACTGATTGCTTCGTTTCGCCCCCCAGTTCGAACTACGCAGTAAACGTGTGGGCAACAGGCCCGCGCGGTGTTGATCCCTGGACCGGCAAGCCACAGTGAACAAACGTGAAATCAGCGAGGGGATGATTTCGGCATTGATGAGAGGGAGTAGGCAATGAAGGGAATAGCCGTAGTATTGACCCTGATCGAAATCCTGATCTGCGTGGCTGTCACATCCCTGCTGCAACCGTGCGCAAACGCGCAGGGTCTGCTGACGGGAAAGTCGGTTCACGCGGGCCTGTGCTCCATCACCACTTGTCCTTTGCCGCCGAAGCCGGTGGTGAAGGCGCTGGATTCAGCCTCGGTCGTAACTCCCGGAGGCAAAGTAGTACTGCAAGGCGTGAATTTCAATTCGCCCGACGGCAACCCAGGTCAAATTGTCTTGAAAATTGGCAGCAAATTTGGGATACCGATCAGGCTCGGCGACAATGGCTATCGCCAGCCTTACGTCGAGCGCCAACTCACCGTGCTGGGCTGGGCTGACGGTCATGTTTTCGGCCAGATCCCTGCGGACATTTCAGGAGTCATGGACGGACCCGCAAGGCTTGAGGTCTGGCGCACTGACGGCAGCAAGAGCGACCCTCTAACCGTCCATTTCACGGCGACCCGCGACCTGACCATCCTTCCCATGGATGACGTGACGCTGCAGTCCTGTTCAACAAATGCCGACACCAACTTGTGCAACCACTGGTCCGATTCCACGCAGCTCAGTATTCCCCCCAATGTGCTGCCCTCGCCGAGTCTGTATAGCTCCCACGTGTTGTTCATCCCCGGCCAGCAGTGGCAGCCAGTTAAGGGTCTGGACGTTTTCAACTTCAGCCTTAAGAACGGATGGACGTTGGACGATTCAGTTCAGTTTGAAAATGGCGATTACGCGACCCGAGTTTGCAACGGAGACTTTGACCTCGAGGATTTTACCGGTTCCAAAACGATGGGGGCAGTGAAGGTCGACTGGGCGCTCGTCTGCAGCCTTCAGTATCACGTCTCGCTGCATATCACCGGGCCCAGGGGCGTCCCCTGGAAGTGAACCCACAAAACGGAAGGAGGTTGCAAGTGAATTCACGCAATGCAAGGTGCAGAAATATGATTGCTGTTGTGATTGCGATGCTCATCGCTCTCACGCCTATAGCTCAGCCGCAGGACAAGAAGAGCACCCAACCGCCCCCGCAGAAGCCCGCAACCGCAGCAGCAATTCCCGCGCAATCGCCCCAGCCGGCTACCCCGGACCAAACCAAGGGAATGCTCATCCCAGCACCGCAGCCGAGCGGTGGCACTCTCCTCAAGCCTTTGTTGCAAGGCAACGATGTTGAGCACATGTCACAACTGCAATTCCGCGCAATCCCGGACACTGCAATGGTCCGCTATAAGGGCCAGAGCCTGACGAAAGCCAGCTTCATTCAGCAGCGGCTTAAGGAATTCCAAGCCCAGGGGAAAACCGTGCAACCGAAACCAAGTCCAAGTTTTGATGTCATAAAGGCGCAATTCCTACAAAAGCAAGCCGCGGAACTAGCGACGGAAAATGCGCGGGTGCAGGCGGCAATGGACAACTTAAATCGGCAGACCAAACAACTGGAAGCCTCCCCTGCCTATTCGGGGCTGGTCAAAGAAGCCCGTGATCTCCAACAACGTTACTCAGTCGCGTCTGTGGCGGAACAGCCCAAACTGAAGCTGCGGGCGCTGGACGTACACAATCAGCTCTTGAAAATGGAGCAGAACGTGGCTTTGAAGAACCCATGAATCGAGCGCGATATTTGTGACAGACAAGACAAGGAGCAACACCATATGATCTCGAGAAAAATCAGGTTGATAGCAACGCTGACACTCATCGGAATCGCGTTATGCGCGTCACTGCGTGGCCAGCAAGCAGAAAAACCTTTAACCAACCCTGACGTGATCAAGATGGTGAAGGGCGGGCTGCCAGAGTCGGTCGTGGTCTCCACCATCCAGTCGCGTCCGGCGAAATTTGATACTTCTCCGGATGGTTTGATCGCGCTGCACAAAGCAGGAGTTACGCCCGGAGAAATGGACGCCATCATGGCCGCGTCGGGCAACGGGCCGTCATCCTCTTCAGGCACCGCAGCCGCTCCCTCCGCCACCGCGAGCGCGGATCCGACAACCAAGTCGCATAGACCGACAGTGATGTTGGTCCTGAATGGAGCTTCGCAGCCCATACCCTTAGAGAAGACACAGCTGGCGCAAACCAAAACTAAGCCAACCTCCATGAAAGACCTGGCGGGGGCGCAGGGTTTGCAAGCCGGGATTGGTACCGGCACCATGGGCGCTGCTGGGCACACGAACTCCGCCATGGGCGGTACTGCCATACAAGAAGGAGGCAGCGTTTTGTCCGGTATCATGGGCAACCGCAAACCGACCGTCACTTACGTCTGGGGAGTTACGAATGCTGCGTCGAGCACGGTTTTGCAAACGGATTTACCAAAGTTCCAGGTGGATTTCTCCCGCGCCATGAGAGTGAATCCGGACGATTACGAGCCGGCCATCGTGAAGCTCACACCCGCTCAGAACACGTGCCGCATTGTGGGTGCGACCCAGGGAAAAGAGGACCTGGCCTCCAGCCCGGCAGCCGACTGGGAGGTCTATTCCCACTTTCTGGAGGAACGCGTGACCGTCCAGCCTAAGAAACTGGGGCCGGGAAAATATGAGATTTCGCCGAGCGCTGAACTTGAGCCCGGAGAGTATGCGGTGGTGCTTCGCCCAGTTTCCAAAACCAAGAAGTTTTCCGGCGGAGATGTAATGCGCGCCCAGGGCGATGGATTGCTGTTCGATGCGGTGTGGTCGTTCCAAGTTTCGGACTCGGCAGAGTAACCATTGTGAGATCGCACTGGAGACAACCATGAGAAGACGATGGCTGAGACACACGGCTACGATTCTTGCGGCGAGCGCTGTTTTGTTGGTTGGCGCAAGTTGCAACAAGAACAAAGCCGCGAGGGACGCAGGCCCGAACCAAAGCGCCAACCCAGGCGGGGGAGGTAGCCCCAGGGAGATGCCAATCACCCAGGGTTCGGGATACGCTCATGTCACATTTCGTCCGAATGTGCGCATCATGGAAGAGGAAGAAGGAAAAAGAGCGCTCATCGGCGTCAGCAGCAACGACGCTGGCCTGCTCTTTGACGCTTCCAACGCCACCGCCCGCGCACTGCACGCAGGCGATGTTCTGCTGATCAAAGGATCGCTGGCCCGCAACATAATCGCGGCCGAGACAACCCCAGATGGAGTGATGGTGTTGACTCAGCAGGCCACCCTTATCGACGTGATTCAGGATGGGCAGATTCATGTGCAGGTGCCGGTGCGTTTTGGCATGGCCAGAGCGGCACTCCAACCCGCGGGATACCGTGGACTCTTTTCATCGCTGCACTCGGAAACCGTATACGCGCAGAGCCCCGAATCGAACGCTATTAGCAAAGCCGAAGCCAAAGGCACCATGGACGCGTACGGAAATATGGTCAAGGGAGCGTTCAAGTCCGTGGTCGAAGGTTGGGACACGACGTTTCAAGCGACCCCGGGGGAGGGGAAAACCGATCTCAGCCTCACTTTGAAAAAAGATGTCGGCGGATTTGTCGCCTTGATCACCGGACAGGGCTATATCTCGAATTTTGGCTTCGACTCAACCATTGCCATCAATCAGAGCAAGCTGCAAGACATGGAGACCTCTTTTCAGAACCTCAATGGACGGATGAATTTTCAATGGGTCGTGTCCAAGGATTCGCCGGGAATCATGGCGGATGAAAGCCGTATCAAGCTGCCCGGAGCGATCGAAGTTCCGCTGGCGCAGTTTCTCGAAGGGCTGCCCCTGTATCTCGAGGTGAGTGGGGCGTTGATGATCCATCCCGCGATCACGGGTGGCAAAGAGTACAGCAAAGGCCAGTTCCGTATTTCCTACGACGGCTACCAGCATTTCAAAGTGAAGCCCGGGAACATCGACGCCAACGGCAACGTGACGGGAGACGTCGAATTACTCGAGCATCAAGACCTTTCGCCTTCCGCGCCTTTGGGAATGCTGGTAGCGTTCGCCGCTCCGCGCGTCGAGCTCATGCTTGGCCTCAACAAGATTTACGACAAAAGTGACATCAAAAAAGCCGCCGACTATGTGGACAAAATTGCCGATCAGGTCGCAAAGCACCTTTTGAGCGCCGACAAATATGCCGACTATCAGAAGAACGGCCTGCACCTCGGGCAGACTTTCAAGAACGCGTTGAGCACAGACGGCGCAGTGTATTTCGAGATGATTGGAACCTCGGCGTCCAGCTACACCGGAATGTCCACCATTACGCCATGCGCAAGATACGATCTGAGCCTCGTCGGCAAAGTGGGAGCTTCGGCAGAGGCGTGGGGCCAGTCGATAGGGACGGTCAGCAAGGATATTTTCAAGAAGGCGATTACAAAAGTAGATCCACCAGGCATGAAGCTCTGCGAAAACATTGGCAAGAGCTAATCAGAAAGGAGTTACTCACATGGCATTTTGCGCAAATTGTGGTGCAGCAGTAATGGAAGGGACGGCATTCTGTGCGGGTTGCGGTAAGCCCGTTGGGGCAAGCAATCACCCGGTTGCTGTTGCGCAGCTTGCGAGCGCGGGCGCTCAGGCAGCTGTGCAGCCGCCAGTTGCGAACGCGCAGCCCGTGTCCAGCGGACTGACTTCCAACGTAGCGGCAGCGTTGGCCTACGTGCTCGGATTCATCACGGGGATCGTTTTCCTCGTGCTTGAGCCCTACAAGCATGATCGTTTCGTGCGCTTTCACGCGATGCAGTCAATCTTGTATAGCGCCGCGGGCCTTGTGTTCAGGATCGCCTGGAGCATTCTGGTGAACATCTTGATGAGTTTCACGGTCTGGACGGGAGTGGTGTTGGTGCCGATTGGCCTGGTGATCTCTTTGGGACTTTTTGTCTTCTGGCTATACCTGATGTACCAGGCCTACAACAATCGCGAGTATCGCATTCCGTTCATCGGAGCCATAGCAGCCAAACAGGTGGGGTGATGGACGTTCCTCTGCGCTCCCTGTGGCATCTGTGGTTTTGAAGCTCTTGACCACAGTGGACACAGAGAAGCGCAGTGGAAAGCAATTTCAACCGGAGGAAACCAATGCGTAATCGTGGACACGACACTCGATTAGTGGTTGAGACAATGATTGGTTTTGCGATAGGCCTGCTTTTGCTCGCGGCTCCAGCATGCACTTCGAAGGGGTCCAAAAGAACTGAGGGGGACAAGAACAGTCAATCGACCCGCACGACCAATCCTTTGGAACGCCAATTCGATGGAGGAACATACTGCGTGCAGACCATGACGCAGGGGCCGCCGGTCGCGCAGCCGCTCCATTTTTCCAACAAGGAGAACGAAAGCGATGGATCGTCAAAGGACTTCGAGGCAGACCTTGCTGGCGATACCTTCGATCGCACTATCAGCGAGCGCCACCCAGCGACCGACATGGATCGCGAGCTCAACACCGTTCCGGGAGGGATTCCCATCCAGATCCGCGATGGATTCGCTGCGACAACCCACACCGTTCACTACACCCGTTCTGACCAGTCGGGCTGGAGGGAAGGAGGCAACGGCATAGCCCTGGGGGGAACCCCATGGGGATTGTTTGTCAGCAAACCTACCGTAACCCAAGTCGGCACCGAAAACATCAACGGTTACGACACCATTAAGTACGCGGTGGACACTACTCATCAGAGCCAGCTCGATAAAACTCCGCTCCTTATGTCAGGTCGGCTAAAGGACTACAACATTACCGGTTCGTCATGGGTCCTCAAAGACTCCAACTGCGTTCTGCAGTACAACATTGACTTCGAAGAGGACGGCAAAGACGGCACCGTCAAGAAGACACACTACGAGGGAACTGTCACAAAGAAATAGTCTCGGGAGCCGCGCTGCGAAGTCTAGGCAAGGCTCAGGTTAGGCACAGTTTCAAGGAGACGAACAGATGGGCAGCATTTGCGTGAAATGTGGTGCTTCTCTTGCCGAGGGCCAGGCATTCTGTGTGTCCTGCGGGACACGTCGGAGTGAAACCGTCGCCACCGAACCGGCACAACGGGTTTGCGTAGGCTGCGGTTCTCTGCTGGCAGCTAGTTCCGGCTTCTGTACCAAGTGTGGCGCTCGGGTCGGACCCACTGACGCGACTCAGTTGCCTCAGCTGGTCACTCCACCCTCAACCCATGCGCCCGCAGTCCAGAACGTCACGTCCGTCCAGACCGTCGCGAAGAAACCACATGGCCTTGCGTTCAAGTTATTAGTCGTCGTTGCGGTTCTCTTTGTTCTGGCCACCTTGGTGTTCGGGGCCGGACTGGCTTACTTGGGTTACGTCGCGAAGAAGAGGGTTACAGGTGTCGAGCAGGCTTACAAGCACGACGATCTCGGGGGAATGATCGCCGCGGTTACTGGCAAAAGCGACAAGCCTCAACCGCTTCCGGACTGGAAACCCGCTCCCGCAGGACTTCTCTCCGCTGAGACCAGCAAAATTCCGCTTCGCAAGTCTCTGCGCCTGGTGAACGCCGGAACCGACGAACTGCGCGGAGACTTCGAATCCATTTTCGTGGTAGACAACGTAACTGACCAGATCGTTCATATCAGCGCTTCACAACAGTTTCCTCCCGGCGGCGGCACCCGCGACTCGCAAAAGCCTCGCAAAATCGAGTGCGGTCGAACGGAGTTTGTGACCGACCTGGAAAACTCTTCCGAAACTGACGGCTATATGTGCCGCGAAGGAAGAAATGAACAACATCCGGGAACCACCGCGATGAGTCTTTCGAGGAAAACTCTGAACCAATTGAGGAACACCGGGCAGGCAGAGTTTACCTATCACGAAGACCCGCTCAAAGCGCTGTTGAAGTCTTTCAAGACCGCGATGGCGTCGGACTCGAAAGGCTCAAGTGAAGCTGCCAGCCAGGAGCTTTTGAAGAAGATGATGAATTTTGCGCCGGAAGGAGGTATCAGCAACGATCCCGCCATGGACACACCGGCGCTCAAATGCACTCTACGCAGGAATGGGAACAGCGACGTTGCTTTTCCCGTGTTGGTGAACGACCAGCCCACTGAACTGCCCGTCATCGACATCCTCGTAAAACTTCCTGATAAGGAAGGCCACCTCTATGTCCTCGACGATCCGGAAAATCCGCTGGTTCTGGCCGGGGCGTCCACGGAAGGGGGGCACGAACAAGTCATCAAGATCTATTGGGACTTTCCGAAGCGCACCGGACTTGAGGAAGAATTGACAGAAAATGGCCGCGCCAAAGTCTATGACCTCTATTTTGATTTTCGCAGCGATGTTCTACGTCCGGAGTCCGACAAGGTGCTCAAGGAGATCGCCGACGTCATGAAGCAGCATCCGGATTGGAAACTGAGCGTTGAAGGGAACACCGACAACATCGGCGGCAACGCATTCAATCTCGACTTATCCCAGCGGCGTGCAGCGGCGGTGAAGCAAGCCCTGGTCGATCAGTACGACGTTGCCGGCGGCCGCCTAAGCACCGCTGGTTTTGGAGCATCGCATCCCGTGGACACAAACGACACAATTGAGGGCCGGGCGCGCAACCGGCGAGTGGAACTCGCCCGGCAATGATGGCAGGTAAGTACACTCAGGTTGAGAATGGGCCGATACTTTAGGGCCAATGAGTGAGAGGGTGATCTATCTAAAGAGTTAAACACATGGAACTGCGGCTTGTGGTATTGACGATCGTGGTTATGAGCATTTGTCTGTCCGTGAGAGCGCAACAGACGGCAGCCTCTGCTAGCGAGAACCAGCAGGGTCCCCCGGGAGCCACTACAAGGGACGAAAGAACCATTGAATACACGAATTCCAAGTACGGCTTCAGCGTCACTCTACCCGCATCATGGAAGGGCTATCGAATTATTTGGTCTACATGGCAGGGTCATTTGCCGGGAGACGGAGGTACGATCCACGGACCGGCGTTGCAGATCAGACACCCGAGGTGGACGGCTGAAAACCCCCGCGAAGACATTCCGATCATGATCTATAGCATTGCCCAGTGGAAGGCGAACCCCATCGTGAGCGCGGCTCCGATCGACCCCAATGAATTAGGACGCAATCGCAAATACGTTTTCGCGTTACCGCCGCGCTGGGACTTCGACGAACTTGAGGGAGTAGAAGAAGCAGAGACAATCGTCAGCCACAATCCTCTTCGTACCTTTGCACCGCAGGATGGCGTCCTCAAATTACGCTAATGCCAAACCGCTTGCCAATCTCGGTCTCCTCCTACCAACTGAATCCGATCTCCCCTGGCATTTGAGCACGTCTGAGCTTAGGAATGGCTTCAGAGGAGGCGAGGCATTTGCTACGGGACCTACCCTACGTTGGGAGTACAGTGTCAGAGGAAACACACGGTTGACAGATTGAATCCGCGAGCCAGCGTGACTCCGCCATTTAATCAGCAAACTCTAAGGCGGCTAGTCTTCGTTCCTTCGTCCAGAATGATTACTGCCGGTTAGCCCGTCATCCGGGGGAAACCCGCGAAGAAGCCACCGCGCGCGTACGATTCGTAAGAGCAGTTCTGGGTAAATCGGCGAGGCATTTGCCACAACGGTTGCCGCTTTTCTATCCGGAGTTTTCCGTTAGTGGAAAGCAAAACTACAACTTTCGAGGGATTGACGGGAAGCTAGGCGCGGAATAAGGTTCAGGTCGCGTTGTTGGCTCCGAGTGCAGTCGAAAGTCCGGCGGCCCCGGCATCCGGCAGCCCCGCCATAGGGGAGGGCGGGCCAGGGTCTCTCTGACAAAACCCGTCTAGAGGTGTCGGATGAGTCTCCGAAAGCGTGTGCCTGCGCTTGCCTGCGTTTCTGCTTTGCTGTTCCTCTTTTTGCCCAGCGTGCTCCTCGCCCAGAGCCCTGTCTATGTGGTGAATAGCCAAAGCCAAACGGTTTCGGTTATCGACAACACTGGTGCCGTAACCGCGACTATCAATGTGCCAAACGGGAGCGGATTTTGCTCGGGTTCCCAAGGCAACTTGGGCTTCTACGGAGAAGGGATAACGATCGCGGCGGTCAGTCCTGATGGCGGTCAATTGTACGTCGTAAGCAACGCCACGAACTCAGTTGCCGTGCTCGATCTCACCGCCACGCCACCAAGGCCAATTGGTTCAATTCCAGTAGGAAACTGCCCGACTACGCTCACACTCTCACCGGACGGAACGCGCCTCTATGTAGTGGAGACCGGCGCCGGCCGCGTCGGTGTGGTCGACGTCAGCCACATCACCACCTCCGGTATGCAGCCGCCCGAGATTGCTGACGTTTTCATTGGAGGATACCCACAAGGCGCGGCGGTGGCACCGGATGGCAACCATGTCTGGGTGACAGATTCACGTAACAACGTTATCGATATTATCGACTCGAATCCGACCGATGGCAGCATCTATAACACCGTTGTGAACAGTTTTCCCGTCCAGACGAATCCTCAAATTGTCGCTTTCAGTCCGGACGGCTCGAAAGCTTATATAACCTGCGCATCACAGAATACCGTCGATGTGATTGACGCTGTCAACACTGACAACCTACCGCCACATAGCTCTCAGTTTCCGCCCGGGCAGGCTATCTCTATTCCTTTGCAGCTTCCGGGCCAATCCCTGGAAGACGTGGTGGTCAGTGCGGACGGCACGAAAGTGCTGGTGACCGTGCTTGGCCAAAGTGCAGGAGGCTACCTCGCAGTCATCGACACGAGCAACAATAACAGCGTAAGCATGATTACAGTGGGAAGTGGTCCTTTCTGGGTCACATACAATTCGGATGCGAGCCGAGTTTACGTGACCAACCACAATGACAATAATGTTTCGGTGCTCAATCCCAATAATTCCTTCGCTCCAGTCGGCCCTCCGCTGCCTGTGGGCAATGGCCCATTCGGGGTAGCTACTCGGCCAGCGAGCGCATCTGGCACTGGCGGCTCCTTTGTGCCGGCATTCGGATACGTCTCGAATTCAGCGGCCGGCACGGTAGCCATGTTTGATGTGAAGAGCAACACTGTGCTCGCCAACATCGCGGTGGGACCGAACCCACTAGGCGTTGCGATTACGCCCGATGGAGCTAGCTTGTATGTGGATTTGCAAGGTTCCAACCAGGTCGCTGTGATCGACACCAATCAGCGGCTAGTTTTGACGTACATCCCAGTGGGAATGCAACCTACGGGAATTGCGTTAGCTCCGAATGGTGCTCGCGCCTACGTCACCAATCGGGCCGACAACACCGTCTCTGTGATAGACACGGCGACGAACACCGTGGTGACTACGCTGCCCGCTGGGCAAACTCCAGTCTTTCTGAGCGTTAGTCCGGACGGATCCCTTCTCTATGTTGCCAATCATGCGGTCATGAACGCCGGCAGTCTGTCAATATACGACCTCGCCGGTGACGGTTTGGCTGGCACTATATTTGGATTGGGGCAACCCTATGACATACGTTTCTCGCCGGACAGCAGTACGGTTTACGTTGCCAATGGCCTCGGCGTGCTCTCAGTTATTAATGCGGCGACCGAAGCACTCATTAATAGTGTTCCAGTTACCGGCAACTATGTTGCAGTCGCGCCCGACGGAAATCGGCTCTATGTTACAGGCACTAATGGCTCTTCATCCGGTGTCTTCGTTTTGGATGCTCACACTTTCGCGCAACTGGCCTTTATTCCGGTGAATACCGGTGTCGCAGAAATTGTGGTGACACCAGACGGCTCAACGGCGTATGTAGTCGAGCCAGGCGCTGGCAGCGTGGCTGTGATCAACACGACCAACAACACAGTCGTTAACACATTTCCTTTTGGAAGCCCGGCATTCGTCGACGATAATAATATTGTCCTTGGGAAGTCACCGTCACTGACGGTGGCGACGCCCACGGGTACGAACGTCACGACCAGCGGCAATGCCGTATCGCTGACGTTTTCTGGGGTTAGCTCTCCGGGATCAACCACCATCACTAGTATTCCCCCCTCGGAGGCGGGAATTACGCCCAGCGGCTACACAATTTTGAGTTTCGCCTGGGAGATTACGACCACGGCCAATTACACTGCTCCGCTCACGATCTGCTTCCAAGTGCCTTCGGTGACCGATCCCATAGTGTTCTCCAGCTTGCGGGTGCTGCACAATCTGAATGGCACGCTCGTGGACCAGACCATCCTCTCGGGACCAAATGCTCCCAACTTCACAACCCACGCCATCTGCGCGCAAACCAATTCGTTAAGCCCGTTCGTGATTGCAAAGCTCGGCGGTTCGACCCTCTTAAATACATCCTCGTCTATCAGCGCGCCGTCAATTACCTACGGCAGCGTGGCACAGATCACCGCATCGGTTTCCACGACCAGCGGCCAAACCGCTTCTGGCAATGTTTCTCTCTCTGGTGACGGCATCGCGCCGACCTCGCAGCAGCTGTCGAACGGAAGCGCAACCTTCTCCGTCTCCGGCTTGGCGGCGGGGACGCACAATCTCAGCATCAGTTTTCCCTCGCAAGGGAACTTCAACGCCAGCAGCGCATCCGGGTCAATCTATGTGGCTCCCGCGTCGCTGACCATTACTGCGAACAACGCCACCAAACTGTTGAATGCTTTAAATCCCTCGCCCTTTTCGGCTACTTATAGTGGCTTTGTATCAGCGGAGGGGCCAAGCGTCCTGTCGGGCACTCTATCATGCACGACCACAGCCACCACGAGCAGCTCGGTGGGCAGCTACCCGATTACCTGCTCAGGCCAGAGCTCTACAAATTACTCCATCAATTACGTGCCCGGAGCGCTAAAGATTCTATATGCCTCTGCTGGTCCGTGCGATGGGAACGTCGGTCATCAGATTTTGCAGCCCATCAACGCTGACGGCAGCAGCGTTTGGAAGCAAGGCTCAACCGTGCCCGCGATTTTCCGCGTATGCGATGCGAACGGCGTCTCTGTCGGGACGATGGGCGTGGTGTCGGCTTTCACCCTATATCAAATCACCGCAGGCACCGTTACGAGTGTTGATGAATCACCGACGTCAACCAATGCAGACACAGCGTTCCGCTGGGACCCGACCGGGCTTCAATGGATTTACAACATCAGCACGAAGGTTGCCCCGGTGAATGGGGCGAATGCGACCTACTTTTTCCGAATCGACCTCAATGATGGCACGTCCGTCTACTTTGATTTTGGGTTGAGGTAGAAGCAGGTCACGCCGCGTCTGTCGTATTGCTCCTGCGGTCAAAGACCCGGACGGGTTCTTCGGAATGACGCGCACGAGGTTCTTAGTGGTTTGTCGGCAACCCTTACGGCCAATTCCACTTTCACCAAGCGGCCGGTCCAAGAACCGGCCTACGCCTTCTCTTCGAATGCCGTTTCTTCAGATGGCGATCAAGCGTGCTGAAGCTCGAACCCGACTCCCGACAGAACTCGCTGCGGAGCATACCGCTGCTCATAAATTCGGCCACCAAATTGCTGGACTTCTGCGCGTGTACGTCGCTTAGGCGCTAACTAACAACTATGTTTTTGTGGTCATTCGAACACTGCAACACAAGCCCCGCCATTCAAACAGGTGTGTTGGTCAGACGCTTACATCCGACCTTCTCTGGCATTAGAGCACGTCTGAGCTTAAGAATGGCTTCAGAGAGGGCGAGACAAATGAAGGCCGATGAAGTCATATGGCAGGCATTTGCCATGGGACCTACCGTACGTGAGGAGTATAGATGGGTCGCCTCGATGTAGAGGGGAGAAGAGCGAGCGGCTCGCTGTAAAGACGGACCGCCCGCAACGCGATGCCTATCTAGCCTTGGTATCCGCGTAGCTCGAGCGGCGTGAATCCGCCTTGGAGCTTTGCGGCTGCAGCGGCACGACTTGCCCACGTGGTTCGAAGCCACCCACTCCCGCTTGCGCTCCATGTTGATCGATAGGTTGCTCCAGGAACTTCGAGGAGGGTTTTCGTGCCTCGTAGCGATCGATGTGCAGTTGGTCCCCGATTTGAGTACGGCTGCGGAAGATCGAATGCGCGGGTAGTTCCAGCACACTCTCCGCCCCGCGTTCGGGCAGTGTGATTCTGAAAGGGCGCACCAGTTCCCGAAGCCCCACCACCTTGAAGTTCTTGTCGATTAACACTAGGTCAAACGAAAAGAGCATTCCAATGGTGTGAACTGCGTTGGCCGGCACGATCCAGACGCCGCTATCCGGCTTGAGAGACCTTTTGCCCAACAACCCGCGAAGGCGGCCCCAAACGGAGTCGCAGACCTCGACGCGGAAGGCCAAAAAGGTTTCCTTCGTTTTGTTATAGACAAAGACGTGCCGTCGCTTTTGAAACATGCATGCCCTTCCAAGGGGGGATTTGAAGGTTCGTGTTAACGAGGTGCTTTTTTCTTCATGCGGTAGACCAGCGTGATGAATACCACCACCGCCAGAATGCCCGAAACTATGCGAATCAAAGTTACGTTATCCATTTGTCACCTCGAATCAGATTGAACTCCCAAAACTTACCAATACCGCCCCAACTACCCCAACATATGTTTGAAATTCTTAACCAACGACAGTGCAGCCGGGCCCAGCAAAACAATGCCCATTGCCGGAGCGATGAATAGGGCCAGGGGGAAGAGCAGCTTGATGGTGGTCTTTGCCGCCATTTCTTCCGCCTTTTGCCGGCGCTGGGTCCGCAAAGAGTCGGAAAAAGTTCCCAGCGATTTGGAAAGTGGCGTCCCAAACCGATCGGTCTGAATCAGCATGGCGACGAAGGAGCGAACCATTTCCAGATCTACGCGGTCGGCGAGGGCCTTCCAAGCGGTAATTCGCGGCACACCCGCGCGCTGTTCGAAATTAATCTGGAGCAACTCCTCTGCTAGTGCAGGATGGCTGACCCGCAGTTCCTGCCCCAGGCGAACGATGCCTTGATCGAGACCGAGTCCGGCCTCAAGGCAAATTGCAAGAAAGTCGAGACCGTCCGGTAAGCTGAGACGGATGCGTTCCCGGCGCTTCTTTATTGACCAGTTAAGCCAAAAATCGGGGAGAAAAAAACCCACACCGATAGCGAGGATGAAATACATGATCGTGTTGTTGCTGACGAACAGTGCGATGAGCGAGCCAAACACCACAGGAAGCGCCAGCCGAGCTCCAAGGAAAATATCGGCGCTCGCCGGGTTGCGATAACCGGCTAACATCAGCCGGCGCACCAGTTCTGGATTCGGTTCCGGTGCAAACAAGCTGCGCACCAAGGTAAAGGGTTTGGCGAGGTAGTTCACGTCTACGGCACCCCGCCAGGCAGGAACGCCAGCCTGGACGCGACCTTGCTTGGTGACTTCCTGGAGCAAAGCTCCCGCCGCCGAGTGCCGTTGCGTCAGCAGTAAGAACAGGAACAGGAAGCCAACGAACAGGCAGACTCCTAAAATAATGAATGTCATAGCCTAAACCTTCACGTCAATGATCTTGCGGATGGCCAAGACCCCAAGAACCATTAGACCAAGCCCAAAGTAGACCATAGTCCGACCAAATTCTTCAGTGAAAAGCAATTTTTCAAACTGCCAATTTACGGCGCTGAGCAAGCCGAACATGATGAACGGCATCATGCAAAGGACCCAACCAGTGACTCGGCCTTGGGCGGTGTAAATCCTCAGCTGACCTCGCAATCGCGCGCGTTCCCGCGCAACCGCGGCCGTCTTATCCAGAATGACCGCGAGATTACCTCCGGTTTCCTTCTGCAAAAGGATGGCAGTGGCCAGAAAGCGCATGTCGTCGCGGGGCAATCGGGCCACTAGGTTCATGGTTGCATCTCGCAGCGGTAGCCCGAGTGAGTGCTCCTCGGCCAAGCGGCGGAACTCGGAGGAGAGGGGTTCGGCAGTTTCCGTTCCGACCATCTCCAGCACAGCTGTAAGGGCGTGCCCTGCACGGAGTCCGCGCGCCATAAGATCAATGCACTCGGGCAGCAGTTCGTCACACTTGCGGAATCGCATTTCCCGCATTACCATCAAAACGATGTAGGGAATGGATCCCGCTACGATTCCCGCAGCCACCGCAAGAAACGTGATGGGCAAAATCAACGATACAATCAGCGCGGTGAATACGGTGGCCGCCAGCGAAATGCCCATCACTGAGCCGACGGTCCAAGTCTTTCCCGCCTGCCTGATCAAATCTAAGGTGCCGAGCGCGCCAGGAATCTCGCGTATGACGTGACTGTACTCTGGGTTCCGGCTGTACCCCTCTTCTTTCAGAATGGTCTGTGCCGAATCTTCGGTTCGCCGGTCCTGGATGTCGTCCAGGCGCTGCCGCACCGCAGTCTCGGTTTTCGTTGGCCGCAAAAAATAGAACGCGGCCGTGAAGGTGACTAGCAGCAGGAATAAGAAAAAAAGTACTGGCATCGCTTTTCTCAACCTCAGATGCTGAATGAATGATCAAACCAAGACCCAGGAACGTTGATCCCCGAGGCCTTTAACCGCTCTGCAAACTTGGGACGAATTCCAGTCGCAGTGAATGCGCCGAGCACGCGTCCGTCGGGAGAAACTCCCTGTTTCTCGAACACAAACACGTCCTGCATGCTGACGATGTCCTCTTCCATTCCTGTGATTTCGCTCAGGTGCGTGATACGGCGCGTGCCATCATTGAAGCGGGAAATCTGCACGATCAACTGGATGGCCGAAGCAATCTGCCGTCGCACCGCCTTCTCAGGCAGGTTCAGGTTGGCCATCATAGCCATGGTTTCGATACGAGCGATGGCGTCTCGCGGGTTATTGGCGTGCACGGTGGTTAACGAACCATCGTGACCGGTGTTCATGGCCTGCAGCATGTCCAGGGCTTCCTCGCCACGCACCTCGCCTACCACGATCCGGTCAGGACGCATTCTGAGGCAGTTGATCACAAGTTGCCGTTGCATCACCGCGCCCTTGCCTTCGATATTCGCTGGGCGAGTCTCCAGTCGCACGCAATGACGCTGCTTCATCTGCAGTTCGGCGGAATCTTCAACCGTTACAATCCGCTCTTTTTCTGAAATGTAGCCGGAGAGGACGTTCAGAAGAGTCGTCTTACCGGCGCCGGTTCCGCCGGAGATCACGATGTTGAGGCGCGACTTAACCGCTCCCCGCAGCAGCTCCAGCATGGGTTGGGTGAGCGTTTGGTTCTTGATCAGATCATCCTCTGAGATAGGAATGTGTCCGAACCGGCGGATGGAGAGGTGCGCGCCGTCAATGGCCAGGGGCGGGATGATCACATTCACGCGCGATCCGTCGGCGAGACGAGCGTCTACCATCGGGGAAGACTCATCCACACGGCGTCCAACTCCGGAAACGATTTTGTCGATAATGTTCATCAAGTGCGCGTTGTCTTTGAACATTATGTTGCTCTCTTCGAGCATTCCGGAACGCTCTACGTAAACTTGCTTGGGGCCATTGACCAGGATGTCGTTGATGGTTGGATCCTGAAGCAAAGGCTCCAGAGGACCGAGGCCAAACACCTCGTCCAGAACTTCAAGCGAAAGCCGTTCGCGCTCACGACCGCTCAGGGGAGTCTTGAGGTTGCCGACCAGATCCTGAATCACAGAAAGAACTTGTGCGCGAGTGCCCTCGTCCCGCTGATTTGCCACGCGTTCAAGATCCACACGGCTGATCAGATCCCGGTGAACCGAAGACTTCAGCTCCTGGTACTCCTTGAAGCTCAGGCCCGTGCGTTTTGCTTCTGCGCCCACGGCCGTGACCTGCGAGCCCAATTGCGTCGAGATCGAATTAAACTCCCCCATACATCCCCCTTACTACCTACCGAGAAGCCCGAGAAATCCTGAACTTTCTTTTTTCTTTTCACCGGACGAAGGCTTGGCCCCCAGAATCGAAGCGAACTCCTTCAAGTTCTTAGTGACATCCGAACTGGAAAGCAGTGCAATTGGATCGCCACCATTGATTGCTTTCACTACGTGAGCATATTGGTTTGGTACTTTCCAGTAGATCTTTTGCCCCAGCGTCTTTTCGATCTCGCTATCGCTGATTAGAGCCCGCTTCTGATGGCGGTTCAAAACCACCCGGAACCTTTCACGGGGGATTTCTTTTCGCGTCAAATAGTCGAAATGACGGACCACATTGCGCAGGGCCGAAACTTCAGCTACGGTCACTACTTGCAACTGGTCGCAATGGCGAATCATCTCCAGGTTCTCGTCACTTAACCCAGGAGCCATGTCCACCAGGATGTAGTCGTAGCGCATGCGCAGGAAATCGAAGGTTTGCGCCACAGCGCCGGGGAGAATGCGCCGGGGAGCGTCATTGCCCTCGGGGGCGGGAATCAGTTCCAGGCCGCTGGAGTGGCGGGCCAGAAAGCTCTGAAGCAACTCGGCATCCAGTCGGTCGTTGTTTTCCACCAATTCGAAAAAATGATAGCGGTATTTCGTCATCCCCAAATACAGCGCCGCATCCCCGAAGTCGGGATGTAGATCCACGATCAGCGTTTTCTTCGAAAACGAGTTGGCCAGCAGGGCGCCCAGTTGCGTCACCAGGCTAGTGACGCCACACCCCCCTTTGGCACCCATAAATGCCAATACCTGAGCTTTGAACGGCTGAGTTCGCTCCCTCCGCCGTCCGCCTACGCGCGCTACAGCATTCAGCAACTGCTCCTTGCCCACGGTTTTCAGCAGATACTCGCTGCAACCGCTGCGCATGGCTTGAATGATGAGGTCGGGTTGCGCATCGGCAGAGACGGCAAAAATGGCGCATTCCGGAACGGCACTGTGAACGTTCTCTGCAACCTGGGCCGCCTTTCTCCGATCACGGTCAAAATCGATAAGACAAATGTCGGGCGGTGGGCTGCCCAGCCACTCGCCCGGCGAATCTGAGTCCTGTCCCCTGTATTCCGAAATATGTGAGCGCAACTTAATCAGAGGCGCAGACTCAGCGAAGCCTTTTAACACCGTCCAGGTTTCTTCGTCGAGACAAACCCCGACTACGGAGAGCGGCTCACTGGTCGAGAAACTTTCGCGGGGGGAACTGTTGGCCGCATCTCTAATGGACATCGGATTCATTTCGAACTCGGCGACGGCTGGCCAATATTGCCAGTATTATTTTCAGGTTGCGGCGCTCGCGCAGGCATGCCGCGATCAAAGCTGGGGTTGTCCAGGAATTTAACCGGATTAGCTGGAGGCACCGGCGGTGGGTTGTTCAGCTTAACAGGATCAACTATTCGCGGCGTGACCAGCACTACCAATTCGCTATTGCTTCGGTTCACAACCCGAGAGCGGAAAAGAAGTCCCAGAATTGGGATGTCGCCGATTCCCGGCACCTTACTGAGTTGTACCTGAGCTCGGTTATCCAACAAACCGGCAATTCCGAAGGACTGACCGTCCTTCAGTTCGATTTCGGTTTCCGCGCGGCGGGTCGAAAGGGCAGGCACTGTAAAGCCAGAAATGATTGCCGCATTACTGAAGTCCAAAGTGCTTACCTCAGGGGCCACATGCAGTCGAATCACCCTATCCTTGCCGACAAATGCAGTGAAGTCCAACCTCACGCCAAACGGGCGGAACTGGATGGTCACGACCCCAACACTCTGACCGCCTTGGACGATCGGCACCGGAAACTCTCCACCGGCCAGGAAACTGGCCTTCTGCCCGTTAAGGGCCAGGAGATTAGGTTCAGCCAGGATCTGTAGTATCGACTTACCTTCGAGATCCCGAATTGTCGCGCCTAGGTTAATGTCGGGCCGAAAGGCAAAAATATTCAGTAAATCGGTCACGTTCACAGTACCGGTTGCTGGTGTGCCGCTCGCGGAGCTTCCGGTAGTCTGTAAGGTTGGAGGAGAGAACTGCTGAGTGCTGACTGCACCGATGGTATTTCCCACACCAGTGCTGAAGAGATTAACCCCAAACTGTTGCAGTTTCGTCCGGTCAACTTCGGCGAACTTCACCTCGAGCAAAATCTGTTCTTCGTGCACAGGAGCCACCACCAGCGAGTTCACCACCCCTCCAGAGTAAGCCGCTGCCATTTTTCCAACATCATCTACAATCTTGGCGTCCGAGACCGTGCCAGTCAGGATCAAATGTGCGCCATCCGATTGAATGGTGATAGTTTCTCCCGGGTATGTCTGTTCGAGCGTGGTCCGCAAATGCGCAATATTGACGTCCACGGTTACATCGAGCATCTGCGAGTGTCCGCTAGCATCCCACAGGATCAGGCTGCTCGATCCGGCCGTTTTGCCTTCCACCACAATCTGCGTCGGCGAGGTGGCCAGGGTGTCGATGACCGCAGGGTTACTCGACAAGATACGGATGACCGGCGATTGCAGGTTTATCACCACTGACTTACCCACGAAAACGTGCAATGCCTGTCCTTCGGCTTGGGCGGCGGCAGGAACTCGGGCTAGCAACGCAACCATGCTGAGAATGAGCAACGAGATCTTGAGTTGTCCCAACGCAAAGGTTCTCATCGTTTTGAGGTACAGAATCCTCGCTTTAGAATTTCTGAACAGAGCGTTGCGTACCCTGTATCACTTCCATCAGATAAATCGGCGCTGCCGGCGTAGCCTTGCGCGGACCATGCTTGACTCCGGGCGCCGCGACCACCGGTGGGCCCGGCCTGCCCCCCGGGACCAGATCGTCCAGTCGGGCCGGGCGCAAGGTCGCGGTTTTCTGGTCGGCGCCGCTGCGCAGCACAAACTGGATGTTGCCCTGTCCACTCGCAAGTTGGAGTTTCTGCGAATCTTCCGGGGAAAGTAACAACGTCACTACACTGACCGACTGCGGCTTACCCTGCGGATCCGGTTCAATGGTCTGCCCGGCCGTCAGCACCTCAACGTTCTGCAACACTGTCTGGGTAACGGGAACGTTGTTGCCGGGAGGGGTGTAGCTCATGAGGAGATCAATCTTCGACCCGGGATACAGGAACCCCGCCACACCAACGATCTCATTGGATCGAATCGCGATCGCACGCATGCCTTCTGGTATTTTTCCGGCCAGCCCAATTCCAGCGCCTTCGACGCCCAAGTCGTGCAGCAGTATGGGTTCTTTGGCCGAGAGAGGGTAGAGCAGGGGACGCCCGATGACCAATTTGATGTCAGTAAATGTGCCCGCTGGGGGCGCGTCGGCATACCAGTTATCCAGAACTACGTCGTTAGCGGAGAGTGTTGCCCCCATGGACAGGTCCGTCTTAGCGACCACGATCTGGACGGCTTTGCGCTGCTGCGAAGCGGCACTCATTCGCTTATAAAAAAGGTAGGTGATACCTCCGGCGAGCAGCGTCGCAATTACGAACGCCGTTACTAATCTCTGCAGACCCGTAAATCACCTCCACAGGGGAATGCCCGCGTCACGCGCAGGTCTGTCTAGATAAACCCTTCGCATTCGCGGACTGCCCGAACAACCCTCATGAGAGCTCAAGACTGGATGTTAAACGGTGACAGGCTAACTTGATAGTATTTCCTATTGTACCCAAAAGCAATGTAGCCAAGCTGATGCAACCCGCCAATACTGCTGAGGTTTAGCGGTCCGACAGCTTGGTTTGCGGGAATGCAACTGAACGCTCACAGCTGAAGTCCACTACTGCGCGCATGCGGCTTCCTGAAGCCGAGGCATTTAGAGGGCGAGTCCGCCCCGGACCAGAGTTGGACTCCGGGGCGAACCAGACCGAGCACATACCCATCGCGGGAAACGAAAAGCTACTTAGATGTATTTACCCAGGATGCTGCCGATGGCGCTGAACGCGCTGTTCAGGCCGCTTGCCAGTTGACCCATGCCGGCCGTCGCGGCGAAGGCCACCAAAGCCAGAATCAACAGGTACTCAACTAGGCCTTGGCCAGCCTCATCCTTGTGCAGGCGGGCAAGAGAATTCAGAACGAAAGTCGTCATTAGATTTAGTCTCCTTAGAATTTTTATTCACTCAGCTCCCAACGCCTTGGGGCCTGCGGTGGGTTACGCTATGCCTTACCTAGTGGCAAGTAGGTGGCCAAAGCCCCAGTGCGCGACCGGAGCCCCGCTTCAGGTGCCTTCCCAATGATCTGGAAGGAGTTAGCCATTTCCTTACCTGGGACTCTTGGAGGTTCCATTGCCTGGAGGCTGAATAGAGGAAGGGGAAACCATTTACCCTCTGGAGACTTCCAGATACTCAGGAAGTTCCCAGGTGAATACATTTGATGACACTTTCCAAGCCCAGTAATAGTCCAGCCAGCCCTCCCGTCGAGGAAAAACCACTCGCCGCCTGTCTACGCCGAGTATGCGGTTGGCGGACGCTATGTTTCTGGGCCGACCCTTAGAAAAGGCGCCGCAGTTTCATTCCGGGTACTCTTCTCGCTCACAAAAGCTGGACTGTTGCGAGCTGCACTCACGCCGAATAGGAGAGAAACGACGCCGATCGCCGCCAGGTAAAAATGCTCCGGGGAAAAGGATTCGACCAACGGAATGACAAACATGAATCCCGCAGACCGGCCGATCCACCCCTCCTCCCCGCCCGTGCCTTCGTAACGCAAGAAAAAATTGAGCAACACTATGGTTGGGAGGAACAGCACGCTCAGATCATGAATGAAAGCGTAATGGCTGACTAGGACGCCACAGGGAACCGCGAGCAACAGTTGGTGGGCGGCGCCGTAGATCTGGTGGCCACGAAATGCTGTCCACGCCAATGCAGTAATCGAGAGGAGAACCGTTATAACCTGTACCCAGATTGGGGAAGGCTTGCCGCCCAAAGCTCCGAACACGAACCCGTGAAGATTGGCCATCATTTGCAGCGGCACTGGATAGCGCAACAAATGCGAGTTTGGGGCGATAGCCCCGGCCATCGAGAATAACGACCGAATGTACTGGCGGGTCTGCTCTGCGCCCACAAGCCATGCCGACCCGGACGCTAGCACCGTCAGACACGCGGAAAACCCCAAAACAAAACGCCACCGCCGCCACAGCAGGAAGAGCAGAGCGATCGGAATAACGATCTGGAATTTGAATAGCCCTAGTCCCACCAGGACGCCACCGGCCAATTCGTGCCCGTTGGTGAGCAGCACAAATGCTCCGGCCAGCAGAGCCGTCAGAAGGATCGAGTCCTGGCCCTGGATCAGTGCCGCAGCAATCGGAAGAAATCCGAGAAGGAGAGCCAGCGGGAGCCAGCGGTACAACCTCAGCAGGTTCCGCATCCAGGGTAGGAGGAGAAGAAATATCGCTTCAAGGATTGCAACGTTGATCGCTAGGAACGCAAAATACGCCTGCCGATATGGCAGGCGGCTGAGCGGCGCGAGCAGCACCGCCTGATACGCCGGACGCACGAAAGGCAGAGCGACCTGGGCCGGCGACACGAATCTGTCCTGAAAGTACTTTTGCGCGTCGTAATCGTAGAGCTCGTTTGCGTGCCCGGTTCGGATCATATAGGCCGCGGCGTAAAGTTGCCGGAAATCGGCGCGGCCTCCCAGAAAAACTGAAACCGTAAAAACCCAGGTCCACAAATGCACGCCAATCAGGTACGCAGGGACGCCCAAAACACATGCCCGTACGTAATACGGTACGGTTTGCGCCTGAGTTTCTGAATGAGTTTTGGAACAGGCGTGGGTTGCCGTATGGGGTGTTTTGAGCTTCATGGGCACGGCTTCCGTTCGCGCCATGCGACAATGGTGGCGGCATGAGGTGGACACCTGCCGCTGGATCCAACTATCAGCGTTGGACCCGGCGGCACGAGTTAATTCTTAGATGTACGCACCCAAAATGCTGCCGATGGCACTGAACGCGCTATTCAGACCGCTCGCGAGCTGGCCCATGCCAGCGGTGGCGGCGAAGGCAACCAGAGCTAGAATCAGCAGGTATTCCACCAGGCCTTGGCCGGCTTCATCCCGGTGCAATTGAGCCAGAGAGTTCAGAAGAAATGTCATCATTTGGAAGTGGTCTCCTCGATTGTAAGCCCAACGCCAACGGAACGCCGGGTCATTATGCTGAGTTTAACACTGGCAAGTTGGTGGCCAAACCCTGCCAAGTTCTGGGGGTAAACCCCGGAGAAGCTATGTTTTCAAAACAAAGAACTTAATGCAGCCCAGAAGCAGCTGCAATCCTCTATAACGACTCTTGCCGCACCAAATCAAAAGAAACTTTGCTTCACATGTACGGCCCCAAATTGCCCTTCAAGCCGCGGGTGTATACGTTTAGAACCACCCCGCCAGGTCCGGGTTTCCATGATTCATCGCCGGCCGACGGCCTCCTATGCCCTCTAAGGCCACGAACAGCAGTACCGGAAGTCCGATTAGGTACGGGCGGGCAGCCGTTAGAGCGATGAGGGCAGGGGCGGAAAACATCAGTGCCGAAACCGCAGCCGCCCGCGAATCAAACCGGCCAAATGCTAGGCAGCCGTCCAATAGCACCACCAGCGGAATCAATAGGATCGACAGATCGTGAATGATGAGATGGTAACTCAGCACGGCTCCTGCGCTAACCGCGAGCATCAACTGTTGAATTGAATCCCGTCGTATCCCACGTATTGCAATCCAAAGCAATACTGCTAGAGACGCCAGGCCAGTCAGGATCTGAGTCCAAACCAATGGCAGGAACCTGCCGAAAGACGCCGAAATAAGGCCGCGCAGGTTCGGCATCATGATCGGGTTGATATTGAACTTTACCTGATCAATGGCCGTCTCTAGCACACTCATCGACAACAACGAGTGAGCGTAAACATTCATTTGAACAGGACCGACTAGGAAGATTGAAACTGCCAAGGCCGCAGCTGCGGAGAGGGCGAAACCTCCCATAAACCGCCATCGCCGCCAAAGCATAAAAAGCAGCGCGAGCGGAACGACAATTTGGAATTTGAAGAGTCCCAGGCCGACGAGAACTCCCGCCGATAACATTCTCCCGGATGAAAGCAAAGCCAGTGCGCCGGAAAGGAGCAGCAGCAGGATGATGGAGTCTTGTCCCTGCATGAAAGCAGCCATCACCGGAAGAAAAGTGACAAAGATCGCCGCAGGCAACCACAGGAAGATTCGGCGAAGATTGCTCGTTCGGGGGGCCATCCAACGCATCGCGAGGCCCAACAGCAAGACGTTCGTGGCGAGGAACAAGAAATAGGCTGATCGGTAAGACAGGAACGAATACGGAACGAAAATCAAAGACTCATAGGCAAGATGATTAAACGGAAGAGCGATCGACTCTTGGGAGACGAGGTTGTTCTGAAATCTTTGTTCCGCATCGTAGTCATAGAGTTCTCTGCGGTGGCCAGTGCGAACCATGTATCCTGCCGTGTAGAGGTGCCGGAAATCACAGTGCCCCTTGATCGCCCCCGGCAGAAAAAAGATCCATCCTGTAATCTGCAAGCCCAGCATGACGGCCGGCAGCGCCATGGCTAAAGCTTTCACGTAATAGGGCGTCTCCTGCGTTGGAGGAGTGAGAGTTTTTGTGCTCAATCCGAACCCCTTATTACTTCGATGGCGGTTAGAATGTGCCTCCGGCGATGATCGATCCAGTCGCTTCAGGACGTGCTCCGCCCACCCCAGTTCCGATATTCACCTCGGACTGTTTCCACCACAGCACCACAAACAAGAGCCCCAAAATAACCAACACAGTCAGATAGAAGTGGCTTGGACTAAAGCAGAAGATTACGGGGAAAGTGAACAGCAACGCCGCCCACAGCGCCACGCGACGCTCATGCGAGTCTCCATGTGGTACTGCTCGAATGCACTGATCCAGCCAAACCAGAATCGGTAGCAGAAGGATCGTCATGTCGTGCAAATGGAAATGGTAGCTCACGGCCGTTCCTGCGAGCATTGCAATCAGCAGGCTGTTGCCTTTGCGGGTTTTGGAGCCTCCGATGAACGTTGCTACAAGGCAAATTGCGGAAAGCACAAGAATCATCGCCTGAATCCAAGCCATTGGCACTCGGTTGTTGAGCAGTCCAAAAACTAGTCCCCGCAGATTCGGCATGATTGCGGGCGGCGTTCCCAGGCGGGATTGGTCAACACTCGAGCTCAGGCCAACGCTCATCGAGAACAACAGCCGGAAATATGATTTCGCTGCGTCCAAACCAATTAGTGCAACAGAACTTGCGACCAGCCCAGCCGCAGACAGGGAAAACCCGGCGGCAAATCGCCATCGCCTCCACAGAAAGAACAGCAGAGCGATAGGCAGCACAATCTGGAACTTGAAAAGGCCGAGGCTGACCAAAACTCCGGCAACGAATTCGCGGCCGCCTTCGAGCGCCAGGAATGCGCCGGTCAAACAAGACAACAGCAGGATCGAATCCTGCCCCTGCATGAGGGCCAATGCCGTCGGCAGAAAAGTAAAGGCCATGACTGTGCTCTGCCACTGATATACGCCGTCGAGCGATGTTGTCCACCGACGCATCAGGCGAACGGATAGCGCGAGTAGCGCAAGATTGAACGCGACCATCGCAAAATAAGCGGCTTTGAACGGCATGTAGGAAAACGGAACAAACAAGAGCGCTTCGTACGACAAGTGATCAAAAGGCAGGGCCAGATCACGCGCCACGACCAGTTGGTTCTGAAAAAAGAGCTGAGCGCCGTAATCGTAAATTCGGTGCGCATTTCGGGTGCGCATCATGTATCCGGCGGTGTATTGCGAGCGAAAATCGGTCCGGCCCTGTTGCACAGCCAGAATCGCAAACACCCATCCGGAGATCTGAAATCCGAGCAACACTGCGGGAATAGCCAGAGAGAGACTCTTCACGTAGTGAGGAGGCTCCCACGCTTGAACAGGCGCGACTCTGGCCTGAATCGAGGGTGGCTGCTGTTCCTGATCCATAGTCATAAGTACGCCACGGCTGCGTCGGCTGATCTACATTCATTCTTCGCACTCTTGACCAGCATAAACAAGAAAAAAAACACGGGCAGGGAAACCAGATAGAAATAGTCGGCCCAAAGGATCAGACACGCAGGTGCAAAAAAAACCAGAATACAAGCGGCTGACAGAAGCCCGCTGTGTTTGACCCGGGCAAGCCCTGTCGACCGATTGAGGGCGACCGCCAAGGGCAAAAGAAGAATAGTGAGGTCGTAAATAAACAGGTAATAGCTCACCAACACCGCGGTCGTCAGTGCGATCGGGATCATCCACTGTGCCGGGCAAGCCTTGGGCACTGCGATCGCGACCCACATCATGATTCCAACGGCAAGAAGAATCGTAACAATGGTCCGTTGGGTCGAGGGCGCACTGAACAATCCGTTGACCAACCCATGAACGCTCGCCATCATTGTGATAGGCAGTGGGTAGCGCAAGAGTGCCTGCGCGCCGCCATTCCGGCCCTGGCCAATGTTGAGAAGTGATTCAGCATAAAACCTGATCTGCTCCGGCGATGCAACCCAAATCGAAATCATGGCAAGCGCAGCTGCAACCGAGAAAAAGCCGGAAAAGAAACGAAATCGCCTCCAGCACAGCAATAGCAGGGCCAGCGGAATCAGCAAATGAAACTTGAACAGACCTAGGCCAGCGAGCGCGCCGGCCATGAAGTCTCGCTCCTTTTCCAGGGCCAGCATAGAAGCCGAAAGCAACGTGAGCAGCAGGATTGAATCTTGCCCCAGCATCAGTGCCGAAGCAATCGGAACGAATGATGCAAAAATCGCGATCGGCAGCCACTTGCGGCTTGCCCGCAAATTGTTGGTCCACTGACGAAGAATGCGAACCGAGGCACCCAGTAGAGCGATACTCAGAATTAAGAATGCAACGTAAGCCGATGAGTACGACAGAAAACTGAAAGGAACAAACACCAGCGCGTCGAAGGGCGGCCGGATGAACGGCATGAGTACCGATTCGCGAGACACCAGTTGGTCCTGAAAGAGCTTCTGCGTGTTGTAGTCGTACAATTCGCGAGAATGACCGGTTCGCACCATGTACCCGGCTGTGTACAACTGGCGAAAGCTGGTGTGCCCGTGTAGGGACTGCGGAAGAAAGAAAGTCCACGCGAGCAGTTGTACTCCCAGCAAGAGTGGGGCAATTCCCCAGAAAAAATCTAGCACTCCCCAGGACCAGCGAGCGGGTTTCTCTGTTTCCATCTTGACAGGATCATTCATTGCTCGGCAGCTTTTCTCCCAATTAGCGCTAACCTTACGGGCACTCCCTCGCTCTTCGCACCATAAACTGAAAGCTGGATGCCGAAGGCGAGTTCAAAATCTTGCAGACTCGATAGTTCCGCGCAATGTAATCGTCGATCGGGGCATTCGCGATTGAGCGGAGAGGAGTTCCAGGCCACGAGGTCGCGAATTTTTGCACAAACGAAGACTCGAACACCACGATACTCACGTTTTGCGATTGAAGCGAGGCAATGATTTCCTGAGCCTGCTCCGGGGTATTCATTCCCGGCTGAAAGTAATCCAGAGACGCAGGACTCCGAGTTCCAGTCAGGTAATAGTAAAGAGGAAGATAGGGGTAGACCAGGATCTTTTCTCCGGGCACGGTATGGTTCTGGACGTAGGCGATAACAGTATCCTGCTCGCCAGTCACGATGACACCGCGGCGGGTTACAACTCGATTGTGCGCGCCCGTCGCGGTTGTAAGAATCGCCAGGCTCATGAGTCCGAACGAAGCGCTGATCAGCAGTGTCAGATAAGGGCGAAGGGCCCGCAGTGTCGTACTGCGGAACTCCCGAGCGTCCAGAATCCAAACCAGGGGAACATACCAGAAGGGCGCGAGGTACATGATGTGAATAACATCCGTGCGCACGATCAAGACGGAAATCAGCAGGCCCGATAAAACGCCGCAAACCACAACGTAGTACTCACACTTGTCGAAAGGCATGCGTACGCGTTGGCCTTCTACCAGCCAGTAACCAAGCAGTCCGACTGCAATCAGGGGTAACACGGGGACAAGGAACCCTGGGCTCACCGCTAAAGCCTTAATCGCCCTGGCCCAAAACGGTCCGCTGTGGAATATTACATCTCGCGCGTCGTCGGACCAATTTTGATATCCGTAAGGCACGCGGTTCGCGCTTGTATAGTGACGCAGAGGCCAGAGCCAATCTTCGATCGCGATGCCCAAGCTGTGTTGAGCTTCGAAGTACGCGAAGATCAAAAGCAGGGGCCAAAGAAATCCTCCTGAAAAACTTGCAAGCTCGGCTTTCTGCAACACAGTCTTCTTCCCGAGAATCCACAACGCCAAAAGGCTCAAGGCCAATCCGAAGCAGAGGCCTGCGCCTTTGGATTGTTCGAACATTGTTGTAAGCGAACAGAAAGATCCGGCAGCAAAGGCCCATGTCGGCTTCCGCGATTCCACCAATCGAACAACACAATACAGCGCAAGACAAGCGAGCAGTGTGCTGTACCAGTTGTGCAGGACGAGGAATCTGTAGGGTACCCCGGAAACGATTGCAAGGGCTGCGGCAAAAAGCGCAAAACCGCGCGAGCACACGCGGCGGGCCAGCAAATAAGTTACAACCGAACAGGCAGCGCCAGCCGTCGCGAGGCTCATCCGGGCTACCACGAACGAATTGCCGAAAACCTTGAACAGGGCTGCCAACAGATAAAAAGATCCGGGGGTATAGAAGGAGAAGAAATCCCGGTAAGGAATTTGCCCGTCCAGTATTCGTTGCCCGCCCTGCAGAAGGATGCCTTCGTCGGGCTCAAGCGACGAGTATCGAACAAAAGCGCAAAGATACCCGAGTGACAATAGGAAAACCAGAAGAGGAGTGACACGGTCAACAAAACCTGCAAAGTTCGAAGTGGCCCGATCCTCGACCGCCCCTGGCATGTCGGCAGTGTGTGTGGATTTCATTCAAGCTCGCGTCAGTTGGGGATGATGGGTCTCTCGCGATAAATCGTGGCTCACATATTTGTTGGTCAGAACTGCTGAGAGGGTAAACAACAATAGAACCGGGCACATTAGGTACATTCCGTGGAAGGCAACCAAAATGAAATACACCGGCGGCAGCCACAACACCACTAGCGTGGAGAGCATTGCAGCGCGCAAACCGCGATAGCTTCGAGAGGGACGACTCGCTAATGCGATGAACATGGCCAGCACCAGCGGACTGAAATCATGCGTAAACATATGGGAACTACTGAGCAAGGAGCCCGCTACAGCGGCGGCGAACATCAGACTGTCCCCTGAACTCCCGCGTGAGGTGTTCCAGCGTCCCGCAATGCAATAGAGGACAGTGATTGACAAGGCCAGGACGCTGATAGTTAAGCCCACGTGGCTGATTCGTTTGCCGGCCATGGCATACACGAAGCCGTGGATCGTGGGCATGTCAACCGCGGAGCCATACGACAGATTCTGCGGGGTAGTACCGATGGCCACCAGAAACCTGGTATAGGAAACCAGCCCCTGCCATCCGGTTGTCAACAGAGAGAGTATTCCCAGGATCAAGGAAGTCAGACAGAATCCGCCAAGAAACCGCCGTTGCTTTCGAAAAAGAAAGATTAGTGCAAAGGGAAGTACAAACTGAAACTTGAAAAGGCCGAGTCCCAGACAGGCTCCCGCCGCAAACTCACGATCTTGTCGCAGCAAAACAAAAGCGGCCGCATACAGGGCCAACAGTATCACCGAAGACTGACCTTGGAATAGAGCGACTCCTAGCGGCGCAAACAGAAGCCAGAGGGCCACATACGCTAGGTCCTCCAGCGGCACCGGTAATTGCGGTCGCATAAAAAGAATCAGGAGCAGCCAAACCGTGGCATTCAAGAAACCCCAAAGCATGTAAGCGGTGCGGAAGGGAAGTGCCGCCAGAGGAGATAGCAAAAGCGCTTCGAATGGCGGATGTTCGAAAAATAGTGGGTTTGGATGCTGAAAGAGCGAGTCTCGTACCTGTTTTTGTAGATCGAGGTTGTACAGCCGACTCCCGAATCCCTCGTGCACAATTCGTGCGCCCACATAGGTCAGCGAAAAATCAGTCTTCTCCGCGTTCGGCCCGTGAGCACACCAAAGCACGGCGCCGTACAGGAGAACGGCGGCACCTAGCAATCCGAGCGTCATCTCGTTGAGGCCGATGCTGACAGCCGCCACGCGGGGCTGATCCTCAGTGGACATTGGGCGCTAACCTATGAGGATTGTAATTGGGTTCGAGCGAGCGACAAGGACAATGGGGGAGACGGTAACCAGCAAGGGGAACATCAATGGATACACGCGATGTAAGATGTTCTCGGTTGGAGTCGTAATAGATCAAGGACAATCTGATGAATGCCTGCCTGAGCGGAGCCAACAGTCCACACTAGCGAAGTGAGCGGAAACCTAGCCTGTTTTTCATTGGAGTGACCGCATGAAGAGGTCAGTACTGTTATTGCTTCTCGCACTAATGCAATGCGGATGTGCTCGAGTGCAGACCACTAGTCAACCCGCCGGCCCTGTCCCACTGTTCGTAGCGTTCGTGTGCGTTGTGATCGTGGGAATCGTCGCCAACGCCTGCTTAGTGGGCATCGTGCGCACAGCTCATCGAGGGGGCTCAATCGGCGCGTCAGAATGGAAGGACGCGCTGGAGTTCTCCCCCTTGACATTGGGCGGGTTCTCCTGGCGGAATCTTGCTCTCTGGAGCTTGCTGTCGCTGTTTCTAGAACTCCTGATGATCCGCTGGATTTCTTCGGAAATCAGTATATTTGCCTATTTCAAGAATTTCGTCCTGATTGCGTGTTTCTTAGGATTCGGTCTTGGCTGCTACCTTTCACGTCGCAAGATCAATCTTCTGCTTGTGCTCATCCCGATAACGGTCTTGACGACCGTCGTCCGAACACCCTGGGACGGATTGCGGGAGATGACCAGTCTGCTTCCCACCTTCGTAGGAGCCAGCGCTGGGACGCAGGTCTGGGGTATTCCTTCGGGCGTCAGCTTTCCGCTGTTAACCGCGGCCACAGCTGTCATTGTTCCGATCTTTGGTTTGATCGCTTTCTGCTTTGTTCCTGTAGGACAACTGGTCGGCTGGTACCTCGAGAATTCACGCAATGGAATTCTGGCTTATTCAGTAAATGTGGTCGCTGGCCTGACGGGCATTGCCGTTTACACTGCCTTGTCTTTTCTATCACAGCCGCCCGCCGTCTGGTTTCTGTTTGCGGGGGCACTGCTCTTCCTGCTGCTGTGGAGAGTTCCGAGGTTACGCTGGGCCTCGGCGGTGGCATTCGCGTTCTGCATTGCGATGCTCAGTCTAAAGCCCCCCAACCATGCGAAGGTATATTGGTCCCCTTACCAAAAACTCACTTTGATCCCGCTTGAGAAAGGAGGCCAAACCGTTGCCTACATCTTGAATACCAATGATAGCTGGTATCAGCAGATTCTCGATCTTTCGCCGCAATTTGTTCAATCTCATCCGCAATTCTTCCAATCCGCGCCGGTCGAATGGAATGCGTATAACGTTCCTTACCATTTTTTTCCGCAGCCCTCTTCTGTTCTAATTTTGGGCTCGGGGATGGGAAACGATGTTGCTGCAGCGTTGCGGAATGGTGCCGCAGACGTTACGGGAGTCGAAATTGATCCTCTGATATTGAAGCTGGGGCGAGAACTTCACTTCGAAAAGCCTTATAGCTCCCCGCGAGTGCATCTGATCACAGACGACGCACGAAGTTATATCCAAAACAGCAATGATCGTTTTGACCTAATCGTCTTCTCGTTGCTTGACTCCCATACGACAAGCTCTAACTTCACGAACATACGCATCGATAATTATGTCTACACTTCCGAGGCGCTGCAGGCGGCCAAGCATATGCTGAAGCCGGACGGGGTTTTTGTTGTTAAATTCCAGGTGAGCACGCCGTGGATCGCGGGACGCCTGTACGCTCTTCTTAGTCAGGTCTTCGGACATGCGCCCCTTCAATTGGAGGCGGAATCATCGGGGTACACAACGGGCGGGCGGTTCTTCGTTACGGGCTCGGAGCTGCGCCTGGCCGAGGCCCTCAGCGATCCCGGGCTGGCCAAATATGTGGAGCAACACCGTGACATGCGAATGGAGACGGCCACGCTAACCACGGACGACTGGCCCTACTTCTACCAGCGCTCTCCTGGACTCCCCCTACCGGTGGTGGTGATCTCCTCCGTTCTCGTTCTTCTCTGCCTGGCGTTGGTTCGAGACACCGGTACGCCAATACGTTCCCTCCGCTGGCACTTCTTCTTTTTAGGAGCTGGTTTCTTATTGCTCGAAGCACAGATAGTCAGCAAGATGGCATTGCTCTTCGGGACAACATGGCTGGTCAACTCGATTGTGATTAGCGGTTTGCTCTTGCTGATTCTAATGGCGAACTTAGTCGTCATCATCAAACCCACCTTTCCGTTATTTGCAGCTTACGGCGGACTTTTCGTTACCCTTTTGGCTGGTCTTCTCGTTCCGCTCGACAAATTGTTTTTTTCTTCTCTGTGGGCCCGCGTCCTGTCGGCTGGCGTTGTTCTCTGCCTTCCTGTATTTTTTGCGGGAATAGTTTTCATAAAGAGTTTTGCGAGAGAAGCATTTTCTGGCGAGGCGCTGGGCTCGAATTTACTCGGTGCAATGGTCGGAGGAATGCTTGAGTCGGTTTCGATGTGGACCGGCATTCGCTCGCTGTTGATGTTTGCGGCAGCGCTGTATCTCGCGTCGTGGATTGCCCTGGCCTATAGGAAGGGAGCACGGCAAGGGTCCGCGGAGTCGCCTCCACTGGTCAACATTGCAGGCTAAATGCAAACTGGCTAGGGGCGGTTTTTTGCTCCGACCAGCAGGATTCCTGCCCGGTCTACGGGTGGTCTGCAAAACTGCTGGGATTATCATATATTCGAAGCCATCGTCGAACGGGCGGATCGTCTGGGTACTCGCACCGTCAAGGACCAAACGCATGAAACGCGCGCTCATCACCGGTATCACCGGACAAGATGGCTCATATCTTGCCGAGCTGTTGCTTTCCAAAGGGTACGAGGTCCACGGGATCATCCGCCGCGCCAGCACTTTCAATACCTCGCGCATCGACCATATTTATCAGGATCCCAATCATCCGGGCACGAAACTGTTTCTCCATCACGGCGATTTGTCCAGCACGGAATGGATTCTGAATCTGATTTACAGTCTCTCGCCGGACGAACTTTACCATCTCGGGGCGCAGAGCCACGTGAAGGTCAGCTTTGACATTCCTGAATACACCGGTGACGTCACCGGCCTGGGCACAATGCGGCTGTTGGAAGCGATTCGCCGTAGCGGCGCGAAGACCCGATTTTACCAAGCATCGAGTTCGGAGATGTTTGGCTCGGCTCCTCCGCCGCAAAGCGAGACCACGATCTTTCAACCGCGAAGCCCCTACGCTGCGGCGAAGCTTTACGCGCATTGGATGACGCGGATTTACCGCGAGGGATATCATCTCTACGCTGCCAGCGGAATTCTGTTCAATCACGAAAGCCCGCGGCGCGGCGAAACCTTCGTAACGCGTAAGATTACGCGAGGTGTTGCCGCGATTCTCGCCGGCCGCGAGGATGCAATCTATCTAGGCAACCTGGACGCCCGGCGCGACTGGGGCTACGCGCCCGAATATGTGGAAGCCATGTGGAAGATCCTTCAGCAGGATGCCCCTGATGATTACGTCATTGGCACGGGCGAGACGCATTCGGTCCGTGAATTTGTCGAAGCAGCGTTCGCCTACGCAGGCCTCGACTGGCGGAAGCATGTCAAGATGTCCGAACGATACCTCCGGCCCTTGGAAGTCGATGTCCTTATCGCGGATCCGACGAAAGCACGAACCAAACTTGGATGGCAACCGCAGATTGGATTCCGCGATTTGGTAGCCATCATGGTGGATGCGGACCTTGAAGCGGCAGGTCTCACGCCGCGTGGGGAAGGTAAGGCGATTCTGGAAAAGAAAATCGGCCACTGGAACCGCTGGCACAATTCGGTAACGCGCATGGTGCAGGCCGTCAACGGAAAAGCTTCGCAGCAATAAAGGATCTGATGAGCTTTTGGATGAACCGGCGCGTGGTAGTGAGCGGAGGCAACGGTTTCCTCGGATCGTTCGTTGTCGAGAACTTGCGTTCGGCGGGCTGCCGGGAGATCACGGTTCCGCGCAGCCGCGAGTACGATCTGCGCGAAAAAGCCGAAGCCCTGCGGTTATTTAAGAATGCGCGTCCGGATGTCTTCATTCACCTGGCAGCGGTTGTGGGTGGCATCGGCGCCAACCGAGACAATCCCGGGCGTTTCTTTTATGACAACGCCATCATGGGGCTCAACGCCATCGAGGCTGCCCGCGTCGCGGGAATTGAGAAATTCGTTTGTGCGGGGACCGTCTGTTCGTATCCCAAGTTCACGCCGGTGCCTTTCCGAGAAGACAAATTCTGGGACGGCTATCCGGAAGAAACCAATGCGCCCTACGGTCTTGCCAAGAAAATGCTGCTGGTGCAGTTACAGGCTTACCGGCAGCAGTACGGAATGAATGGCATCTACCTTACGCCCGTAAATCTTTATGGTCCGCGGGATAACTTTGACCTGGAAACTTCCCACGTCATTCCCGCGCTGATTCGCAAATGCTGGGAAGCGAAGCAGGCACGCGCCGCCGAGATTCTTGCCTGGGGAACGGGAAGTGCCACGCGCGAATTTCTCTACGCCGAAGATGCCGCGGAAGCTATCGTCTTGGCAGCGGAGAAATATGCGAAATCCGACTTGGTGAATCTCGGTTCCGGGGAAGAAACCAGCATCCGCGATTTGCTCGAACAGATTCGTTCAATGGTTGGCTACGAGGGCAAGGTGCGCTGGGATGCCACGAAACCCGACGGCCAGCCGCGACGTTGCCTGGATACTTCGCGTGCCCTCGCGGAGTTTGGCTGGCGTGCCAAAACATCTTTGCACGATGGGTTACGAGAGACAATCCAGTGGTTCGAAAGCAACGTAAAACTCGCGATGCGTGCGTGAGAATCGCTTCACGGAGTGAATTCGAGACCGCGCCGTTCGAGGACGGAATTGAGGCCGAACATAGCCACTACTATTGAGCGAGGCCCCGCCAAATCGTCGCTGGGAAGCGGGGAAAGAGCTCCGGACATGGCCGCCCCTGTCGCGCCGCGCTGGAAGAATTATGTGAATGCGTTCCTCGCGGGAGAGTTGTCCACTCTCACCAGGTATTACGACCGCTTGATTCAGTGGCTGCCTCGCGAGGATGACAGCGGCATGCTGCTGGCCGCGATGGACGCTCCCATCAAGCAGTCAGTCGGGCGGGACGATCCTTTTCCTGATCTCTCTGGCGAAACCGAAGAACGCACAGCGATCCTGGTCAACGGCACATTCAACCACGATTTCGACATCCAGGGACTGCTCGTGCAATTGAAGCCGACGCTGTCGCGCACATCGCGTGTCATTGCGGTTCTCTATAATCCCTACTTGCGTTGGTTGTACAATCTCGCGAACCGATTGGGAATTAGAAAAGGCGAACTTCCGACCACATTTGTAACTCAGATCGATCTCCAGAACATCGTCAAGGTGGCCGGTTATGAGATTGTTCGCCAGAGGCTGGCCGTGTACTGGCCTTGGCGAATGTTGGGGCTCGGTAACGCCATCAATCGAGTATTGCCGCTTGTACCGCTGATCCGCTGGCTGAGCCTAACGTCAATCGTTGTCTTGCGACCCTTGACGGCACCGTCCCGACCGGGAATCTCTTGTGTCATTCCCGCCCGGAACGAGCGCGGAAACATAGAAAATGCACTGAAGCGCTTCCCAGAACTGGGATGTGAGACAGAGATTATTTTTGTTGAAGGCCATTCGAACGACGGAACTTGGGAGGAGATCCAGCGAGTTAGTGCACTCTATGGCGACCGGTATCGAATTCGAGCGTTACAGCAAACCGGCAAGGGCAAAGCGGATGCCGTAAGACTCGGATTTGGCCATGCCACCCAGCCTCTTCTAATTATTCTGGACGCCGATCTGACCATGCCTCCCGAAATGCTAGGGCGCTTCTACGAAGCCTATTGCCAAGGCCACGGCGATTTCATCAATGGGTCGCGCCTTGTCTATCCGATGGAAGGCGAAGCGATGCGATTCCTGAACCGGCTGGGGAATATTTTCTTTGCGAAAATGCTGAGCGCGATTCTCGACCAGCGGATCGGTGATTCACTTTGCGGAACGAAACTGCTGACTCGCTCCGACTACCGGCGTATGGGAGCGTGGCGCAGGGATTTCGGTGACTTCGATCCATTCGGCGATTTTGAGCTGTTATTTCCCGCTTCCGTGCTGGGACTGGGAATCGTCGATATCCCAGTCCGCTACCTGGCCCGCACTTACGGCGAAACCAGTATCCAGCGTTTTCGCCACGGCCTGCTGCTTCTGAAGATGACCTGGGTCGGACTCATTCGCATCAAGATGGGAGCAACCAGGAGATTCCAGAGAATAGAGGTCTAGTCGCAATCGGTACGCACAATGGCCATCGATACAGAAGCGCTTGAATTTTTCAGTACTCACCGCCGCATCTGGGAGCAGAAACCTGTCCTACGCCGCATCTACAACGAGGAATTCTTTGCTCGGCTCCTCTCATTCCGCAGGAAGGATGGCATTTCTGTCGAAGTAGGCGCCGGGCCTGGATTTCTCAAGCAAGCGCTGCCTGGCGTGCTCTCCACCGATCTGGTATGGTGCCCCTGGCTCGAGGTCGTGGCCGATGCCCAGAGCCTTCCATTCGCGGACTCTAGCGTGGCCAACACTTTCGGTATTGATATCTTGCACCACCTTGCCGTACCCATGGCCTTCTTGCTTGAGGCCCAGCGGGTTTTGGTTCCCGGAGGACGTCTGATTCTTGTCGAGCCTTGGGTCACTCCCTTTTCCTATTTCATCTACCGCTTTTTTCACCAGGAAGAGTGTGACCTCTCTGTCCTTCCGTGGGAGTTGATGACCGAAGCCCAGCCACCAGTAGAAAAGAAAGCGTTTGACGGCAATCAGGCCATCCCCTACTTGCTGTTCGGACCGCGCCATCGTTCGCAGACACTTGGCTTGCTGCCAGGACTTACTCCCCTGGCGATAGAACCGTTTTGCTTGTTTGCGTATCTGCTCAGTATGGGGTTCAAGCCGCGAAGCTTTCTGCCGGAATTCTTGTATCCCGCGGTCTCCAAAATCGAGAAAGCGACGTCGCCGCTTTGGCGTCCAGTCGCAGCGCTGCGAGTTTTCCTTGTTCTCGAAAAGTTCCCAAGGGCCTTATGAGGGATTGATACAGTAGACCGGAGCACTTCAGTCTGGATTCTTAAGAAAAAAGAGGTTTGTAAGACGGAGCTGCCATGACGGGGAAGCGCTCAACAAATTCGACTCTGATTGTTACGGCCATGATCACGTTCGGGCGTCTGTGGCATGAAGGGATGCAATGAGCTCGGACGACCAATTGCGGGATGTCCTACGCAGGATCGCTGTTCCTGACGGCACTCGCACTCGTGCAATTCCTCACTATGTAAGTTCTATCGGCCTGGGCGTCTTGGCGATTCTCGTCGGCCTGGAAATCTCCGGGTGGATTGGCTTTGCATTAACCGATATGCACAATCACACAGACTTCCCCTTTTACTATTGGGGTGCGGAGATGGTTCGCTCAGGCAATGTAACGAATCTTTATTTGCCACAGCCGGTGGACTACTATTACACCCGCCCCGCATTTGAAACGCTGCTCTTCCTTCCGTTCACCTTTCTTCCATTCTGGTCGGCGTATGTGCTTTGGACGATCTTCAACCTCGGATGCCTGATCGCCAGCCATCGGTTGATGGCCGCTTGGAATCTACGGCGCGTTTCTCCCGCAGGTTCTCTGGGTGTCATGCTCGCGTTTTTCCCCGTCTCGTTCGCAATCATGAACGGGGAGGACTCCATGCTCCTGCTTCTGTTGCTCGCTTGCTGGAGTTTTTACGAGCTGCGTTCGGGTCGGCAATTTCTGAGCGGTCTGATCATTGGCTTCTCCATCGCACGCTTCCAATTTCTTCTTCCGTTCTTGCTGCTCCTGGCGGCATGGAAACTTTTTCGGCTGCTGGGGGGAGCAATCGTGTCCGCTGCCGGCATGATGCTACTCTCCATTTTCGTGACCGGATGGCGCGGGCAAATCACCTACTACCATCTGCTGCGCGACCTTGCGACCCGCGATTATCCCGCCACAATGGCGAACCTTCGGGTTGTGCTGATTCACATGCATCTCCAGTTCTTGCTCGTGCCACTCTCGCTTGCCATCGTCGGATTTGCTCTCTGGAAAGGGCGACGCATGCAGGATGTGGAGAAGTTCTTAATTGCTATCGTCGCCGTGTGCATCGTTGACTATCACATGTTTGTGTATGACCTCTGCATTATTTCCTTGCCGCTGGTGATTTTCGCAGCCTGGCTTCTCGAAGAGGAACGGTATGCGGAGTTACTGGTCCCGCTGGGAATTGTTGCCGCTCCTCTGATGATTCTGCTTTTCGGTGGCACCCAATGGCTATGGATCGTCGGAATGGGTACTCCGCTTTTGTTGTGGCACATGCTCCACTCATGGAGGCCGGTCCAATCTCACTACTCCTGACCAAGTTGAAGCCCGGGCCAGTTACAACCGAGTGGCTATTGCTCTTCGCCTTTCTCGGCCTGGTATCTCCCACCGTGATTAACTACTCTCCCTACTCATTGCAGTGGGACGAATCGTATTACCTGAGTCGCATTATCTGCACCAATCATGCTGTTTACGACATTAGCTTGTCGCGCCTGAATGAATGCTTGACCATCACTCGCAAGGGACCAATCATGGACTTGGTGAACTTGCCCTGGGGCAGAGTTGGAGGCACCGAACGGGGCATTGGGCTTGCCTTCATTGGGCTCGCGGTCTTTATCTGGATCTTAGTGCTGGCTACCTATGTGACGTGCCTGCACAGCGGCATCCCGCCGGGCTCTCTGCTCCTAGCCGCGGCCACGATCTGCTTAACGCCATTCCTTCGGACCAATGGCGGGGCCATGATGGTTGACATGCTGCTCGGCTGGTGTGTTGCATTGGGCCTGATGTTGATACCACTAGAGTATCGCCGCCCCTCGAACGGTGTGTGGCCCAGCGTGCTCCGGGGATTTTTCTGGGGCTTCGTCGTCGACGTTGGGATGCTTTCCAAGGTGACGTTCGCATTCTTCCTCTGCGCCATTGGCATAGCGCTTCTGGGGATTCGAGAGCGCCATTCCGGCGAAATGCCACTGCGCTATGCCTTTGCCGGCTGCATTGCGGGGTCCATGCCAGCCATCGTTATATGGCGCTATTACGGAATGAATCTTCTCGGTTTCGCGATGATGGCAGCGTGGGGAGAAACAGCCCGCTTCTGGAGTGTGCCTGGCATGACCGCCGGGGATTATCTGAGGAGATACTTCAGCCAGCTTGGTCTAGCAATAATCCCGCTTCTTGTCCTGCTCGTTCTCTTCGTTCGTGGATTCTTGATAGAAAAGGGTATGCGCCTGGCCCGTCTGCTTCCAATCGGCATCATCTTGATTTACCTGGGCATCGCCGCGAAGAGCCAAAATCGCGATCCGCGCTTTACCATTCCCGTCATGATTGCCATGCCCCTTGGTCTCGCTTGGACGGGCATTAGGAAAGAGTCGTCGAAAAGTGTAGGCGCGGTTCCGATTCTGGCCGCCCTCCTTCTGGGTACACTATT